>Ga0255768_10000005_pt1 | contig 267313 bp, 222 predicted proteins | sample 071ome_33_FD_179983 | JGI IMG/M metagenome (GOLD analysis project Ga0255768, IMG submission 179983) | Coastal salt marsh microbial communities from the Groves Creek Marsh, Skidaway Island, Georgia - 071412AT metaG (version 2) | ecosystem: Environmental > Aquatic > Marine > Intertidal zone >... | reverse complement strand
CTACAGGCAAACCGTGATCCCTCATGGCTATTACAATCTGATCCGATTCGGATTTTTTGACCCGGGGATCATTGGCGCCTTGAGCAACGAGGAGTGGCGCTTTGATTTTGTCGGCATGGAAAAATGGGGACTGTCGTTTTAATTGTGCCCTGCCGGATTCTGTTGTAGGGTCGCCCATGCGTTTGTGAAACATGACTCGTGCAGATTCCCAGTAGGGGGGTATGGTTTCCAGGAGTGTAAATAAGTTAGACGGTCCAACAATAGAAACACCGGCAGCATACAAGTCAGGGGTAAAGCATAAGCCTGCCAGGGTTGCATAGCCACCGTAAGAGCCACCCATAATGGCAATTTTATCTGGCCTGGCATAAGCCTTTTCTGACAGGTAGTGTGCTGCTGCAGTGATATCATCCTGCATTTTTTCTCCCCATTGGTTGATGGCCGCATTAAGGAAAGCTTTTCCAAAGCCCGTAGACCCTCGGAAATTAACCTGCATAACGACATAACCTCTGTTAGCCAGGAATTGGGCATAGGAATTATACCCCCAGTAATCCCGTGCCCACGGTCCTCCATGAACCATAATAACAGCAGGAAGGTCTTTTTTTTCCTTTACAGGTGGAAAAGAAATGTAAGCCGGTATTTTCAGGCCGTCCAGGGAATTGAAATGAACGGCTTCCATTTTAACGAGGCTCGCCTCCGACAGTTTAGGTCTGGGACTGTACAAAAAATCCAGTTCTTTATTCTCTCGGCTGAAAAAATATGCTGAGCCGGGATCATCATCGCTTGACACATAAATTATCCAGCTCTTTTCATCCAGGGTGGTGGAACTGATGGATATTTCTTTTTGTGGAAACTTTGCTTGCAGGTAATCGTAATCATCTTTGTAGCTGTCGTCTTTCCAGTAGATTCTCTTTTTATCGCCTACATATACTGTTGCAATAAGCTCATTTGAACTGGCAGAGAATACAGCATTTTCGATGTCCACTTCCTTTTGAGGGTCAGATTCTATGAATTCAAGATTCTGGGTTAGTCTATCATAGAGATATAATCCTGCCAGGTCCGGGTCGCCCAGGTTGGATATAAAATAGGCTTTGCCATCCTCTCTGAATTTTAAAGGCGAAATCGACTCTTCTAGGCTTGATTTAAATATGCGGTTTAACGAACCATCAGGACTGATCTCTAAAATTTCATTGCCGCCATCAGACAGAGATCTTCCTGCAAACACAGCTTGACCCTGTAGATCCAAATACAAGCTGTTGAGTTTTTCGGTGTTTTCAAAAATGCATTTTTTACTGCCACTTGATATGTCCATTTCATAATAGTCATGCCAGGCTTTATCTCTATCATTTAAGGCAATGAATATTTTATCGGGAAAGGCTTTAGGCAGAGACACGACATAACTTGTGGTATTTTCTTCCGGAGTTAGCAAATAGGCTTCAGTATCTTTCGAACGCGGATCCACTCTAAACAAACTAAAATTCTCATCTCCTCCAGTATCCTGGGCATAAATGATGTATTTGGAGTCCCAGGTCCAAAAGTAGGACCTGATCGGTCGTTTGTCTTCCTTTGTGAGTGGACGTGCTTCGCTAAAATCAGCTTCTACTGTTTTGATCCAGATATTGAGTACACCTTCATACGCTTTAATGAAGCTGATGTATTTACCGTCTGGACTCAGTGATGATGCAGTGATTTCAGGGTTTCCAAAAAATGTATCTCTTTCTATTAAGGGGCTTGTATAGTTTGAGTTTTCACTTCTGTTAGGATGCATGTGTCTGTTTCTTTTTGTCTCTCCAATGTTCCATGAGTTTGCTTTCCCTGTAATAGATATAATGCGCTGTGGTCTTAGCCATAAGGTAGCCATAGAAGCCATCAAGGAAACCAAGTCTCAGGATATATTCAACGAAAAACTTCCAGCTCGGTTTGATCAGTATTCTTAAATAATTTGTCTTTATGCCATTTTCAAACCTGTGGAGGGCTGCTATGCTGCTGTGTTTGTTTACCGTTGTGATCCGATCGTGTATATCCTCATTGCAATGATGCAAAAGGAGTGATTTCAGTTTTTTTGATTTTGTATCCGGACCAGCATAAATGCGGTCATGTGGCGGGTTGCCTGAAAAGCTGACTTTAGTTCTGTCAAACAAACGAATGATGCGGTGGGGAAACCAGGATCCGTGCTTTAGAAAATAGTTGTTTATGGCGTTGGACCTGTTCAAATAGTACGCGTCGGCATCAGGATTAAGGAGTATTTGCTTGATTTCTTCTATGAGGCCAGGACTTAAAAATTCATCGGCATCCAGGGCCAGGACCCAGTCGTTAGTGGCCAGGGATACAGATAAGGCTCTCTGTTCAATGTATCCTTGGAATGCCCTCGTTTCTATGCGGGCACCCAGGCTTTCAGCTATTTCTACGGTTCTGTCTGTGGAAAAGGAGTCTACAATAAGGACTTCGTCACTTATCTCTTGCACAGACCGAATGCAGCGAGCAATCTTGTCCTCTTCATTCATGCACATTATGACTGTGGACAGCTTGATCATAGGGCAGATTTAGTGCTTTCTACAAACTTCATACAGAAAAGGAGTATAAATATATATACAGCAACGCCAATTTGTGATTCAATCGTGTGTTCAACCATGAAGCTTCCGAAGAACATCAAGTTGCTGGCGGGCAGTAAAAGGTCTTTATGTCCTCCCAAGTAGAATACAGGCCATATTGTGCACAGGATAAAAACAATCATTGCTGGAATCCCCAGGCTGGCAGAACTCAGCATATATTGGTTGTGCGGTAATAGTTCCAGATCTGTAAGCTCAGGATAGTGAGCATCCAGGTATCGGTTGGTTTCATCCATAATGTCACCGATTCCGACACCAAGGATCGGATATTCTTTGGTAAGGCTCATGCCTGCATAAATGCTACCAAGTCGCCTCGAATCCGATAGGTCACGGATATTTTCGTTTTTATCGAACAGCTCTAGGCTGTATTTCATGTAGCCAATTTTATTTCTTACCGTTGGAATGAAAACAAGAGAAATGATAATGAGCAGGACCATTGTACTTGCCAGTGCAATAGCCCACTTCCTGTATTGCTGCTGGAATGCCAGATAAAGAAACAAAGCGACGCCCATGAGGTACAAGCTGAGCAATCCCGAGCGGACAGCCAGGAAATGAAGATAGATGCTGAGCAGAATGGCGGTGCCAGCGAGTATATACCTTTCTTTTAGAGCTAATTGCCTGTGGCGAACCACTAAAAGGTAAACCGAAAATAAAACAGCAAAGCTAATCAGTATACTGTATCGTATGTGATGAATGGGTGTAGGGAGTATTTGCCCCTGACCATAGATCTTAATAAAATGCTCAAAGTCCGAAAGAAAAAGGCTTATAGACCATAATGCGGAAAAGCCAAGAATTCCTATGAAAAAATACATTAAGTTCTTCAGCTTTTTTTCATCGATCCTTGGAGCTGCAAAAAAAGCATAGGGCAGGAATAGGAAAGGGAGCTTTATCCGCATTCTGTTCAGGAAATAATCCGTATTCTCCGACCAGAGACCTGAGATGGCAAAAAGCAGAAAAATGACAGAGACGGAAAGATAGTATCTGTTTTTGAAGAAACACCTGACACCTTTATTGGGATTGTCATTAACTATTCCAGAAACGAGAAAGAATACCATTCCCAGGCTTATCATGAATCGTGAGTACAGCAGACCCGTAACAAGGCAAATAAAAGCCACTATAAATATGTTTACGGAGTAGCTTTTTCTCATCTTCAGTTTTTGAGTCTGGCACTGGCGAGGAAGTGGGGGTTCAGCAGGTTTTCCTTGTTGTATTCAAGGGGGTCCTTTGTGCCATATTGTACAACAGAGCCTCCTGCTTCTTCCAGGATGATATGTGCCGCAGCTGTATCCCATTCCATTGTAGGTGCCAGACGAGGGTAAAGTTCAGCGCCTCCTGAGGCGAGAACCAGAAATTTAAGGGAGCTTCCCTTTGCTACTGTCTCTGGCTGCTTGAGCTGACCCATGAATGCTTCGGTTTCAGGGTTTAGGTGTGAGCGTGAAGCTACAACACGTATGCCTTCATCATCCATTTTAAAATTGTTACAATGGAGTTGGCTAACCACACCATCTTTGTCAATGAGGAATGCGCCTTCTCCTTCGGCGGCATAATAGCATTTGTCTTCAACAGGAACGTAGACGACACCCATTATAGACCTATTTTTATGAATCAAGGCGATATTAACAGTGAATTCTCCATTGCGCTTTATAAACTCCTTGGTCCCGTCAAGTGGATCTACCATCCAGGCATATTCATAGTCCTTTCTTTCTTCGTAAGCAATTTGCTTGTTTTCTTCAGAGATTATAGGATAAGAGGGGTTCATGTTTTCCAGGCCCTGACAGATAATTTCATTGGATGCTTTGTCAGCTATAGTTAGAGGAGATGAATCTGATTTTCTTTCAATTTCTACATCTTTTGAGTCCATGTAGATGCGTAGAATTTCCTGTCCTGCAAGCTTTGCAATATGACACAATTCATTCAGGGTTTCTTTTCTGCTCATTATCTGATTCAATTTCCCGCAAATATAAAATTCATTTTATGTATAGCTTCTATCAGTTTTGTTTCTCTTTCTTTTTAAGAATTGCTTTTTGAAAAGCAAGCACAGAGTATGATGATACCTCAGGTACATCTTCACCTCCAATTTTTTCGCCTCCGGTTTTACGAACCTCCTGAGCACCTGTTATGTAAAACCGCACTTCCATGCCTTCATCTATGAGGCTGTAATCAATAACTAAATCAGAATTCAGTACGGCAAAACGGCTAATGAAATGTCCAGCTTTATAATACGCATCTAATATTATGCTGTTGTACTCATCAATTCTGTAGTGTCCTATTTCAGGGTTTACCGCTTCAAGACCATAGGAACGAATGTCTTCATCATTATAAATAAGTGTCCAGGGATAATAGCCTTCGGCATTAGGATAATCTATGATCAATTCCATTTTTGCATTCAAGGTATCATTGTTGGCGTTAAAGATGAGTAGCTCGCCTTCGTAATGGCCAATCCAGTCCAAAGGAAAAATAAATGATTTTTCAGCTTGCAGAATATCACTTCTTTTGAAAAGCTTACAGGATACACATATCAGACAAATTGTCAAAAGCAGATAAATTCGTTTATTCATAAATGGTTATAATTGATTCTGAAAAGCCAGCTGGACAATTAATACGGAATATATGAGATTTTTTATCCTGTCCCAACTCTTGTTTTGCCTCTGTTGCGGTTATGTGTCAGCCCAGGACTATTTTTCAACAGGAAGTAGGTTACAGGATTAAGGCTGAGCTGGATGTTGAGGATCATTTAATTGATGGTCGAGGGTGAGATGCAATATTTTGATAATTCCGAAGACACTCTCGATTATTTGATAGTGCATCTGTGGATGAATCCATTTAATTATAAGCAATCACATTGGGCCATACAGCAAATACAAATGGGCTCGAGGGATTTTCATTTTTTGACACAAGAAGAAAGAGGGTCATACACATATCTTCAAGTCAGGGCCGGCTGGTCCTCGCTAGGAGTAGAGGATTACATTCAGGCCTTCAGTCGGATTGGTGCCTCATGTTTTTTTAACAGCTATGAAGCTTTGATGGTAGGCCCTAGCATGTATAGCAACCCGTTTCCTCAGCCGGATCTGTGCTACGTGTTCAGCCCATCCTTTGCAGTTGGCTCTTCAGAACTTGTTGGCTTTGCTGCAGTAGAATAAGATTTTTTTACTCAAGGGAAGGTCTAAAAGTAGAAAGTTAAGTCTATCCCTTTCAGCCAAACGATTTAATTCTAGTGAAGGCGATGAGCTGCTTGATGAGCCCGCTTTTTGGAAAATTTCTCCCAAAATAGCCTGGCATGGAAAAGCAGGACTTACACATTTTTGGAGTCTTGATTATCGCTTCCTTTTGAAATGCGAATCAGCCCTTATATCAATCTGGCACGTGTAAGTACGAAAAAGCTTAGTCCATATCCCCTGAAAACAGAGTTTTACCACATTGGAGACTAGTCTCTTGCAATAGGTGAAGTGTTCGGTCTTTTTATTCCATTGCTTAACGCAGGTAATATTGCTTCTGGATATGATAGCTCCAAGATTTTGGATCACTTGAGCTTTAGGATTAACTTGCAAGCATTAAATCCCTGGTAGATTGCAGATCACCCCGGAAAGTTTTATTCTTTATATTCCCAAACCAGTTTTCAAAGAGATACTTTATGATTTATAAATTCAAAGGTTTTGTTCCAGTTGTAGATGCGTCTTCATTTATTCATCCCCAAGCTGTTGTGACCGGAAATGTTATTATAGGCAAGGATGTTTACATAGGGCCGGGTGCCGCCATCAGAGGGGATTGGGGCGGTATTCATATAAAGGATGGATGCAATGTTCAGGAAAATTGCACAATTCATATGTTCCCCGGCGTTACTGTCGTCCTTGAGGAGTCAGCCCATATCGGTCATGGAGCCATCATACATGGAGCACATATCGGACGTAATTGCATGGTCGGAATGAATGCTGTCATTATGGATAATGTCGAGCTCGGTGATGAGTGTATCGTCGGTGCACTATCTTTTGTGAAGGCTAAGGAAAAAATCCCATCCAGGTCTCTCGTCGTAGGAAATCCAGCCAAAGTCATCAAGGAGGTTTCAGATGAGATGATTGCCTGGAAAACCAAAGGCACTCAATTGTATCAGAAATTACCAGGTGATTGCCATCAAAACCTTGAAGAAACAGAAGCCTTAAGAGAAATACCTGCAGACAGGCCAGCACAGGAGAGTCTTTATAAAACATGGAATGAAATCAGAAATGCCTAGTCAATTCGAGCTTCAAACCAAAACCGAGCTTATTCGATCCATGGCCATTGAAGAAGGCTTTCTTCTTGCAGCCTTCGCCAAAGCCGAGGAGATGGAACCGGAACGAGAAAAGCTTAAGCAGTGGCTTGACCTGGGTTATCATGGAACGATGAGTTATATGGAGAATCATTTTGAGAAGCGTACCGATCCGACAAAACTCGTTCCCGGAGCAAAAAGCATCATTTGCCTAGCCTATAATTATCACACAGACACAAAGCAATCCGATTCCAAAGCTCCACGTATTTCTACCTATGCCTATGGCCGGGATTACCATAAAGTGGTAAAGTCGAAAATGAAGAAACTGGCCAAGCGGATTTCTGAACGATTCGGAGCTTTTACGCACAGGAGTTTCGTCGATTCTGCTCCTGTTCTCGAGAGAGACTGGGCACGTCGTTCAGGGCTCGGATGGGTTGGTAAGAATACTATGATTATTAACCCCTTAAAAGGATCCCGTTTTTTCCTTTCGGAAATGCTCGTAGATTTCGAGCTGGTATATGACGAACCCATTAAAGATTATTGCGGGACCTGTACACGTTGCATTGATGCTTGTCCTACAGATTCGATTTTTGAAGAAGGATACAGTATGGATGCATCTCGTTGTATTTCATATCTTACAATAGAACTGAAAGACGAGGAAATACCGGAGGAATTCAAGGGTCAAATGGAAAACTGGGTTTTCGGTTGCGATATTTGTCAGGACGTATGCCCTTGGAATCGTTTTTCTGAACGACATCAAGAGGCCGATTTTGAGGCTTCTGATGCTTTACTTTCTATGAGCAGGGAAGATTGGGATAATATGGACCAGGAAAGCTTTGACGAACTGTTTTTTGGCACACCCGTTAAAAGAACAGGCTTCAGTGGCTTGAAACGGAATATCCGTTTTCTTGATGAAAATTAGGATTTATCAACAAGATCTTTGTTAATCCCTCATTAAAAACATTAAAGATGAAAGACATCAAAATTAATATAGCCTTAATTGCGCATGACGGCAAAAAACCGGAAATGGTTTCCTTTGTTTTGAACAACCAGGAATTCCTGGCTAATGCAAATCTCTACGCCACAGGCACTACCGGATCCAAGATTGAGAAAGAAGGACTCAAAGTCAATAAATTGCTTTCCGGACCGGTAGGGGGTGATGCCCAAATAGCATCCATGGCAGCAACCGGTGAGCTGGATCTTATTATTTTTTTTCGGGACCCTTTGGACAAACACCCGCACGAACCGGATGTCCAGATGCTGATGCGTTTGTGTGATGTGTATAATATTCCTTTAGCGACTAACCCAAAGGCAGCATATTATTTGATTAGGGGTATTATTGCTGTTTTTGAACATAAAAAATAGTTTTTCTTGACGACAGAGGATTACAAGAAAGTCAGTTCAGAAATTCCGGATGAGCCAGGGGTTTACAGATTCCTTGACGGTGAGGATACGATAATCTATGTGGGTAAGGCCAAAAGCCTGAAAAAGCGATTGGCATCGTATTTTGGTGAGAAAAAACACCAGCAATACAAGACAAAGACCCTGGTTAAAAATGCCGATCATTTTGAGTACACTGTCGTTGAAAGTGAGCATGATGCCTTGCTGCTAGAGAACACACTCATCAAGAAGTTTCAGCCCAGGTACAACGTTATGCTTAAGGACGGAAAAACCTATGCCTACATCATTGTCAAGAAAGAACGTTTTCCCCGTGTCTTTTTTACGCGACGGGTTTATCGAGATGGATCTCAATATTTTGGACCCTACACCTCGAAGTACCGTGCCAATATTTTGCTGGATATAATCAAAAAGTTGTTCAAACTCAGGACCTGCAAGCTGCATCTGAGCAAGAAGAATGTGGAAGAAGGCAAGTTTAAAGTCTGCCTTGAATACCATATTAAAAACTGTATGGGGCCGTGTGCAGGTCTTGAATCCGAGGAGGAATATGATGAAAAAATCAGGCAGGTCATCAATATTCTGAAAGGTCAGATTCGTCCGGTGAAAGATTACTTGAAGAATCAAATTGAAAAGGCTTCGGAAAGCCTCGAATTTGAAAAGGCCCATGAGTTTAAAGTCAAGTTGGACTTGCTGGATGATTATCAATCCAAGTCTCAGGTCGTCAATACATCTATCAAGGACTCTGACGTATTTTCAATAGCCATAGAGGATGATCTGGCTTATGTGACCTATCTGAAAATTGTAAACGGGGCACTTGTCAACAGTGATAATTTAGAGTTGAAAGTTAATCTCAATGATGATCCAGATGATCTGTTGGTTTTTTCTGTCAATTATCTTAGAGAAAAATACAACAGTATCGCTCCTGAAGTTATTCTTTCCAAGAAATTGATACTTGTCGAGGAAGCCCAGGTTGTGGTGCCACAAAGAGGTGATAAGAAACACCTACTGGACCTGGCTGAAAAAAACCTCAAGTACTTTATACTTCAGAGTAAGAAGGAAAAGCTGAACAGGAAGAAAAAGCAAAGCTCATCAGAACGTATTCTGAAGACCATGCAGGAGGACCTGCAGATGGAAAGCCTTCCGTATCACATTGAATGTTTTGATAACTCCAATTTACAAGGACATTATCCTGTGTCCAGTTGTGTTGTATTCAAGAATGCGCGGCCTTCAAAAAGCGATTACCGTAAGTTCAATATTAAAACAGTAAAGGGTCCGGATGATTTTGCATCTATGAAAGAGGTTGTATACAGGCGGTACAAGCGTCTGAAAGAAGAAGCTGAGGATATGCCCCAACTGGTTATCATAGATGGGGGCAAGGGGCAATTGAATGCGGCTCATGCCATTCTAAAAGATCTCGAACTGGATGAAAAGATTACACTTATCGGTATAGCCAAACGCCTCGAAGAGATTTATTTTCCTGGTGACCCTATTCCACTTTATATCAATAAGAAATCAGAATCCTTAAAGCTTATTCAACACCTTAGAAACGAAGCCCACAGGTTTGCTATCAGTTTCCACCGAGATCAGAGATCTCGTTTTGCCCTGGGAACTCAACTCACGGGTATAAATGGCATTGGAGAGAAGACGGCTCAAAAGCTTCTTAAGCATTATGGCAGTGTTGAGAGAATCCGTGGTGCTACTTATGAAGACATCAGCCTTAATTTTGGAAGCCGGATAGCTGCCAGTCTGGAGACTTATTTTAAACAGCTGGAAGAAGAGGAATAATGCCCATAATCTCAACCTTCTAAAAATATTTGCAAGCCGTAAATAAATGCCGAAATTTGCGTCTCGTAAAAACAGGCACAAAAGGAATGAAGACGATAAGAGTAAGATTTGCACCCAGCCCAACAGGGCCCCTTCATATTGGCGGGGTCCGCACTGCATTATATAATTATTTGTTTGCCCGCAAGCATGGAGGCAAATTTATCCTGAGGATAGAAGATACCGACCAGAACAGGTATGTTGAAGGTGCCGAGGATTACATCAGGCAAAGTCTTAATTGGTTGGGGCTAAGCCCAGATGAAGGTCCTGTACAGGGGGGTGATTACGGTCCATACAGGCAATCCGAGAGAAAACACTTGTATAAAGAATACGCTGAGAAACTTATCGAGGCTGGACATGCCTATTACGCTTTTGACAGTGCAGAAGAGCTCCAACAAATGAGGGAAGACAAAGAGAAGGAAGATGTGCATTCTGCCAAATATGACCAATCCACGAGGCTGGACATGAAAAACAGTCTCAGCTTAAGCGCTGAAGAAACGGATCAGCTGCTGATGGATTGCCCGCATACTGTGGTCCGGCTGAAAGTTCCTGAGGGTGAAACAATAAGCTTTGATGATAAAGTCAGGAAACGAGTAAGTTTTAACAGTTCTGAGCTGGATGATAAAGTTATCCTGAAGGCTGACGGTATGCCAACATATCATTTGGCTAATATCGTTGATGATCATCTGATGGAAATCAGTCATGTCATCCGAGGTGAGGAGTGGCTATCGAGTACGGCCCATCATATACTGATGTATCGTTTTCTGGGTTGGGAACCACCGGTGTTTACGCACTTGCCACTTTTGCTCAAACCATCCGGAAAGGGTAAGTTAAGCAAAAGGGATGGTTCTAAATTTGGCTTTCCTGTATTTCCCATGGAGTGGGATGCCGGAGATGAAAAGTATAGTGGCTTCAAGGAAGAGGGATATGATCCAGCGGCATTGGTTAATTTTCTTGTACTGCTGGGTTGGCACCCTTCAGATGATACAGAAATATTAGATAAGGAAACTATGGCTGAGCTTTTCGAGCTCGGCCAGATTGTCAAGAGTGGTGCTCGATTTGATATAGAAAAGGCCTTATGGTTTAACCAGCAATATATAATGTCATTCGAGGACGACTATATTCTTGAGCAAATAAAAGATCATGTCCCTGAAAGTATTTTCAGTAGATATGATGAGTCGTTTTTAAAAGAGCTTATTCGCCTCATGAAACCGCGTGCCCGATTGTACGGAGACTTTTATACCGAAGCCAGGTACCTGTATGAAATGCCTGATTCCTATGACGAAAAGCAAGTTGTAAAACGCATCAGTTCCGAAGTGATGGATGTATTGGAAGACTTAAAAAATATGGTATTGGACAGTACAGAATTTAATGCAGAAAGCCTTTCTGCAGTCATCAAGGGTCACTTGTCTGAAAACGCGTTAAAGATGGGAGTTTACTTGCCACTTATAAGGATCATGATGTGCGGGGCTATGACAGGACCGGATCTGTTTGAAATATTTGCCCTATTGGGAAAAGCATCCGTAATCGAGCGGTGGGATAGGGCATTAGAGGCATTCAGGTCTTACCTCTGATCAACAGCCTGGGTAGTTTTGTTTTCTTTCCTGTAGCAGGCGCGAAGAAAGAACAGGGCAGAAAAGAGTGCCAAAGCCAGGCCTAAGGAATGCATCCATTTATTCTGTTCTATCAATGCTTCCAGAATAATCGTACTCAATATATAGGGAATACAGGCAAGCCTTATCAACTCCAGGATTACAACCAGGCGTTTTTGATGCTCAAACATAAAACCAAAAATCAAGGTCGAGAATACAATCCAGGCTGCAAAAATGCTTTTTTCAGTCAGTGCGAACTCTGCATGCTTGAAGAAATAAAATGAATTGATGACCAGCGCTAACAAAAATTGAAACAGGATATACCATTGAATGCGGTCAATCTTACGGTCATACTTGTGATAATCATCAGGCACTTTTTTCGGAGACTGGTAACCACCCATATAGGGTGGAAACCATCCGGGCTTGTTGAATAGAAGTTTTATCCCATCAACCGGTGATTTAACCTGTTTGAGCCATTTCCCCAGATTGATATAATGTGAAAAATTGGCAAAAACCGGATTCCAGCTCATCAATGGAGTGGTAATTCCATAATGCGGTCTTTCTTCCTCTTCTTTACATGTGCCAAAAAATCTATCCCAGATTATAAATATCCCTGCGTAATTTTTATCAATATATTTGGGGTCTCTGCCATGATGTACCCGATGATGTGAAGGGGTGTTGAACAGCCATTCAAACCATCTTGGTAATTTGTCTATATGTTCAGTGTGAATCCAGAACTGGTATAATAAATTTATACCGCCCACCAGAACAAATTGAATAGGGTGGATACCCAGGAAAGCCATAGGCAGAAAAAAAGGAAAACCCCAAATAAAGCCTGTTGATGTTTGACGCAGTGCCACCGAAAGATTATATTCTTCGCTTTGGTGGTGAACGATATGCCCACCCCAGAACAGATTTATGGTGTGGGCCATCCGGTGCTCCCAGTAGTAGCAAAGATCCCAGAATGCAAGGGCAAGCAGGAATGTCCAGCTGTTCTGGGGTAACTCAAAAAAGGAGGCAGTATGATATACCCATGTATAAATGCCAATTTTGAACAGGCTGATGAATGTATTTGTAAGTTGCTGCAGTATTCCTGTTGAAATATTTGTCACAGCATCATTGACTCTGTAGGATTGTTTGTTCTTGATACGCTCATAGATTATTTCTACAGCCATCAGGATAAAATACATTGGAATAGCCAGTATGACAGGGTTTAGATCCACCTTTTATTTTCAAAGTAAAATAAAATTGTACGAAGTCGGAAATAGGACTTTCACTAACATGTTAAAATTGATTATATGAAATTACAGTGAATTATTTTTTTCATATATATTAGCGATAGAATCAGGATGAAATATCCCCAGTACGAACTGGAAGATTTATTTACTCAATCTCGAAGACCGGTTTCAACAAACTGGTCTTTTTTATTGCCCATCACCAGGATTATTATCATAAAAATTATTCTGCATTTAATCTTGCGCTTCTAATTGGGAGTTTTTATATTTGCGCCGCAATTAAATATCAGATATGTTAATAATTAATGTAAAAAGCGACGAGTCAATAGACAGGGCTCTTAAGAGATACAAAAGAAAGTTCAAGAAGACCCGTGTGTTGAAAGAATTGCGTAACAGAAAGAATTTCACAAAACCTTCAGTTAAAAGACGAAATGAAATTCTAAACGCCGAGTACAGACAGAAGTTCTACGGAGACAACTAATTATTGCTCCTATTCAAGATATATAAAGGCTTCAAAGATTCTTTGAAGCCTTTTTTTATCTTCACTGTTCCAGACAAGCCTCACAGCTGATCCTGACTTCCATCCAATAGAAAGCCCCGTATATTCGTAGAATCAAAGCAATTTTTGATTTGATATACAGGGAAATTCTCATCAAGCTCATTAAAATTGAAAAGGCCATAGACACATGGAAAGATAAAGAAGATCAGCGTGTCTGCTCGAGCTTTATAAAAATGTCCTATTGGGAAACGCTAAGCAGCCGCAAATCTCTTTAGGAGATAGGCAGCTTAAGGTTATTGATTAACCATTATTCATCATGCCACCGCCTTGTCCGCCACCTTGTCCGCCACCCTGACCATCACCCTGGCCACCTTTCTGGTCTGAGTTTCTGATTTTAGAGCGTCGTTCCTTGAAGTCTACCTTACCGAATTTATACCTGAAATTGATACCAAATGATCTGAATGGGATACTAAACATGGTTATTTGTCTGAAATCATTTCCGGTTATATCTGAATCAAAATTCTTCCTTTCGAAAAATGGTTCTATGATCCTGATGCCAATACTGGCATTTTTGATATCTTTTCTGAATCCAATTCCAAATATTGAGAAGCTGGCATTTTCACCCTGTAGGGTAAATCGTGGCGCCTGAAAAAAGCCAAAGAAATCGGCTTTCAATGTTCCGGTAAAAGAGAATTCCCCGTTGGTGAATAAGCGATAAGAGATGGCATTATTAGATACTTCTTCGCCATCAATCACGCCATTTGCATTGTAGGTGTATACATCACCGCCTCCTCGAATTGTGAATTTGCCGATCGTCTTTGAGGTGAAGATATTTGTACCTATTGAGTGATTTTCACCCACGTTATTAAAAGTATTTAGACTCAACATATTTTCGGTTAGGTTGACCTGCTCAATGATGTCACGCGTATGTCTGTAATAGAAACTGCTGAATATGGTGAACCCCAGAACGTTTGTATTATAGCCCAGTTCGTATTGATCTGTGACTTCGGGATCAAGGAGTGGGTTTCCAACGACTACATTACCTATATCAGCTGTATTCCTGAAAGGGTTTATAAAGAATAAACTAGGCCTTTGTATGCGTTGGCTGTAGGATAACTTAAGGGTTTTGAATCCTTTGAAGGATCGGGATACAGCAATATTCGGCAGGTAGTTGTCATAGCTGTTTTTAAAATTCTGATCATCCAAAGCGCCATTGCCACCTATTTCAGTACGTTCGAATCTTAAGCCTGTTACGAAATTGAGTTTACCAATATAAAAGTTATATGAAGCGTAGGCCGCATAGACATCCTGGTCGTAAAAAAATACATTTGATCGTGATGGATCTATAAGGTAATCATTTCCATCAAAAGGTCTGTACTCTGAATCACTGTCAATGTCTCTTATTACCGTCTTGGCACCTATTTCTAGTTTATTAGCTTTGCCAACAGGGTGTACATAGTCAACCTGTGCTGTTATCTCCAGGTTGTCACCATCGTTTTCTATTTGCTCATCTCGAAAAAGGCTTCCTGTTTCCATAAAGGCATTCTCCTGGTTTTGGATATTACCTGAAATCTGGACGGCAAAACTGAGTTCCTGTTTGTCATTACCAGCAAATTTTTTAGTGTAATCTGTATTCCAGTCGTATCCACTGAACAGGTTATCTCCGCTTGTGATACGATTAAATCCATTTCCAAAAATCTCACCACTTGCTGTACCGTTTTGGTCAAATCCGAATCCTCGAAAGCTGATGGAACTATTGATTGCATTGTAAGCATTGAAATCATAAAATGCACTTGCTGAACCATTGAAACCCAGTCTTTCTGTATTGGTGATCCCGTTGTACTGGTAGCTGGTATCGCTGGTGAATAATTCCGTTCTTAAAAAGCTGTTGGTAGCATCTACAGGTAAGGACCAATACACAGAAGAATTGGCAGTAAAACCGAAACGACCCTTGCCAATATTCAAGGAGGTATTGGCATTGGATGACCTGTTGCCGGCTGAAGCATTAATACTGCCAGCAACACCCTCTATGTTTGCTTTTTTTGTGATAATATTTATGATCCCTGCACTTCCTTCACCATCATATTTGGCTCCCGGAGAGGTAATTACTTCCACTTTCTTGATTTGATCCGCTGGAAACATTTTCAAGGCATCGGCCACATTGCTGGAGAACATGCCAGATGGCTTGCCATTGATCAAGATTCTGACATTGTTTGATCCCCTGAGAGATACATTTCCATCCAGGTCAACGGATAGCGAGGGAACCTTCCTTAATACTTCCGTAGCATCACCACCGGCAACACTGGAATCATCTTCTGCATTGTAAATGATTTTATCTACCGTAGACTCAATCAGGGCTCTTTTTTCGGACACTTCGACTTCATCAAGTATATAGCTGACGGGAGCTAGAGTAATGTTTCCAAGGTCGGCATCCGGATCTTTCAGTGTCAGTTCCACATTGTTGATCATTTTCTCCTGGTAGCCAAGAAATGAAATGAGGATATCGTATTTACCGGTACTCACTTCGGATAATTTGAAAGAGCCGTTCTCTTCTGAGAGTACACCGTTGATTTCTTTTGTAGATCCTGCTTTTGTAAGCACAATCGTTGCATAGGCCACGGATTGGTTTGTAATGGAGTCTGTAAGTGTTCCTGTGATTTTACCCTCTATTTTCTTGGACTTGCTTCCTCCAAAGCCCGGGAATTGGGCTGTTGCAGTCTGACAGAATAAGAAAATCAGGCTTAGTGGAATTAGGTTTTTCATAAGCTTTATAAGTGTACTGTGTTCGTTTCAAAGTTATTGTAACATGACACATGGCTGATCGATTTTTAGATAATCGACTGTTTTTTGTCTATGAATTCAGTATAAACCAAATATGGCCTATTTGGTTGCAGTGATTTTAAACTACCACTCTATTTTATAGATGTAGGATCCGGATGAGTCTGGGCTTTTCTTCTGCTCTTCAGAAGGTGTTTTTACCCCCGTATAGGTGATTTTATGCTCTGGCTGGACTATGGGTATTTTCTCTGGTGGTATTTTAAAGAATATTTTATTTTCCTTGTGAAATAATATCCTGAGTTTTCTGGGTTTCTTGGGAATTTCGAATTTCAGCATTTTGATCACCCTGACGGCTTCTTCATCACAACCATATCCCAGACTTTTAATGACTTTGACATCTTCCACTTTTCCGGTATGATCGATGGCGTATTTTAAGACTACTGTACCTTCAATATTCTTTTCAAGAGCTTCTTTCGGATATTTCAAGTGGTCTGCAATAAATTTTTTGAATGCCAGCTGACCACCTGGGTAAATGGGCTTTTTGATGAAGTGCTTGTCCTTTTTTTCTTGCATGGTCAGGAATTAATTCCAGTCGATTGAGAACAGATAATATAAAATAATACAATTATTTATTTTGATAGTTTAAAAAATTGCCTTTAGAATATTAAAGCAAATAGAGTTTACATCATAAATCCAGTATACAGCAGTTTAAATTATTAGCTTGAAAACTCTTCGATCTATGAATTTCATTAACTTCAAAACTCTAGATTTGAAATTAATACAATATTAAAAGAGTTGTTAAATGAGAGCGTTGGTTATATCTGGGGGTGGATGCAAAGGAGCTTTTGCTGGCGGTATAGCCGAGTATCTGATTGCAAAACGTGCCACTCATTATGACATTTTTGTAGGTTCGTCCACTGGAAGTTTACTGATACCACTGCTATCAATAGGTAAGATTGATCAGATACGAGAGGTATTTACATCTGTAACACAAAATGATATTTACAGTAATTGTCCATTCAGGGTAATTAAAGACAAAGAGGGACATATCAGGAAGATAGGTATCAATCATTTCAATTCCATCAAGATGTTTGTAAAGCGAAAAAAAACCTTTGGTGAACATTATGCTTTGCGCAAAACCATCTCAAAAACTATTTCTCATGAGGATTTCAATGCCATCAGGAATTCAGGTAAAAAGGTCGTAGTTACCGTGTCAAACATTACCAAGACTAATGTGGAGTATAAGTATGCGACAGACCATGCGTACGACGATTTCCTGGACTGGATGTGGGCATCCTGCAGTTTTGTACCTTTCATGAGCCTGGTAGAAAAGAATGGATATGAGTATGCCGATGGAGGCTTTGGTAATTACCTCCCTATTGAAGAAGCTATTGATCTGGGTGCTACAGAAATTGATGTTATTGTTCTGAATCCGAGGAGAAAGCGGCAAACAGAAATACGGATCAGCAATGCATTTGATCTGCTGTTGAAGACCCTGGTTTTTATGCAAAAGCAGATTGCTTATGGAGATATCCTGACAGGACACCTGGAAAGCATTTACAATAAAAGTGTAAAGGTCAATTTTATTTTTACGCCAAGGCAATTGACAGAGCACTCCTTTTATTTTGATCCTGTGCAAATGGCAGCCTGGTGGAATGAGGGTTACCTTTATGCTAAATCACTATACGACTGATCCTGTAAACCTAAAAATCGAATTCAATTGTATCGCCAGGTGAAAGATCTCCCTGTTCTTTTTCATCCGATTTACCATTTTCATTATCTGAAGACGTTTTCTTTTGAGTCTCTAGCTCCTCTATTTTGAGGACTTTGAATTCACCCAGTTTATTGCCCAGGGCCTTATAGCCCTTGACATCAATGAAGTCATTGACATCCATAACATGCTCAACTTTCTTATTATTGGCTTTATAGGAGTATTTCAATTTTGGTTCTTCCGAAAGGCTGGCGTAATATAATTTCGATCCGTCAGAATCTGAAATAAAAGTAATCGGCGTATTTAGGGATTTTGTTTCAATCATAAAGCGTTTGACCATCGTCCATCCCTTACTTCCTTCCCAATAGATGCATGATACAACGGTATCGTCAGACAGCTTTCCGATATCAATCAGTGAGGAAGCTTCAAATTTCTTATTGAAATCCAGTTCGGTAACTTCGTAATTTCCGTTTTTATATAGGGCAATAATCTGATCACCGGTATCAAATGCCCCAAGGTATTTTCCACGTTCTTCTTTGTTGATGCGTCCACTTACCTCATCTATCCATATTTTAATGGCGCCCAGGGAGGATTGGCCTAGCTCTAACTGGGTGATTTTCCTTACAGGATATTTCGTGACAATATTTCCTTTTGACCCACGGCCTTTAATATCAATCTCGGCAAAGTCAAATTCAAAAATCTTTTTCTTGGCCTTACAGGCTTGTGTTAATTGTATCTGTATTGTTTCAGCCTCCCCGTTTTTGTGAGCGGCAAAATACAGGACCTTATTGCCTTTTTGAGCTGTTGTCAAATCGTAATCCTTGTCACGTGTAATCGAGGTGACATTGAATCGCTTTGCCATGGCCCTCCCGGTTTTGGCATCAAGGTATATCATGTTGTAGGTAGTTCGTTCATCTGCTTTTTTCCAAACATCAGTATGCAGAATATTCTTCCCAATAAATACCTTGTCGTCAACCCGGACAACCTTCATTATGCCTGCTCCTGTAAAAGCAATGATATCATCTATGTCCGAACAGTCACATATGTATTCATCCTTTTTCAGGCCTGAACCTATAAAGCCTTCTTTGCGGTTGACATAGAGTTTAGCGTTTTTGGCTGCTACCCGTTTGACTTTGATGGTATCAAACTCTGTAATTTCTGTTCTTCTTTCCTTTCCTTTACTGTATTTATCCAGCAGGTTCTGAAAATACTTTATGGCAAAGGGTGTCAGATGTTTAAGGTCGTAGTTTACCTGGTCCAGTTCTTCTTCTATGGCTTTGAGTTGCTCATCGGTTTTGAACTTGTTGTATTTGGATATTTTCTTGATTTTGATTTCGGTGAGTCTTATGATGTCATCTTCCGAAATCTCTCTGTTAAGTTTAATTCGCGTATCTGATTTTTTGGCCTTTTCATTTGGCGTAATCACATATTTTCGCAAGCCTTTGTCAATAATGGTGATGACCTGTTCAAAAGATTCAGCCTCTTCTATATCGCGGTATATCCGGTTTTCAATAAATATTTTTTCAAGACTGACACCATGCCACTTTTCCAGTAATTCATGTTTCTTAATTTCCAGCTCCTGACGGAGGAGATTTTTTGTGCTTTCGGTGGACAGTTTCAGCAAGTCTTCTACCGAACTGAAAACAGGTTTATTGTCAATGATGACAACGGCAGTCGGCGAAATAGATACTTCGCAATTGGTAAATGCATAAAGCGCATCCAGTGACACATCCGGTGAAACCCCTGATGGCAGTTCCAGCATGATCTCCACGTCTGCAGCTGTATTGTCAATTACTTTTTTAATCTGAATTTTACCCTTGTCGTTTGCTTTGAGTATGCTGTCAATGAGTGAGTCCGTAGTCACGCCATAGGGCAATTCGGTGATGGCAAGCGTTGATTTATCCCGCTGTTCTATTTTAGCTCTAACCCGAATTTTTCCACCGCGTTTACCAGAGTTATAATCACTTACATCCACAAGACCCCCAGTAGGGAAATCTGGATATATTTTAACGCGCTTCTCCTCCAGGGTTTTTATCGATGCTTTTATCAGTTCGTTGAAGTTATGCGGAAGTATTTTGGTTGAAAGGCCGACGGCTATACCTTCAACGCCTTGCGCCAGGACGAGAGGGAATTTAACCGGCAGGGTAATGGGTTCTTTGTTTCGACCGTCGTAGGAAATTTGCCAATCGGTTGTTTGTGGATTGAAGACTACCTCTAAAGCAAACTTTGTCAAACGAGCTTCTATATATCTGGGAGCTGCGGCAGCATCACCAGTCCGGTAATCACCCCAGTTGCCTTGCGTTTCTACCAGCAGGTCTTTCTGGCCAAGATTAACGAGCGCGGCTCCAATGGCAGCATCACCATGCGGGTGGTATTGCATGGTTTGGCCAATGATGTTTGCTACCTTATGAAAGCGTCCATCATCCATTTTTTTCATAGAGTGCAAAATTCTTCGCTGCACAGGCTTGAGTCCATCATTGATATGAGGTACAGCCCTTTCAAGAATGACATAGGATGCGTAATCCAGGAAGTATTCTTTATACATGCCTTCCAGCGATACAGGATGCCCTCCGTTTCCTTCAAGATTTTCAAGATCTATATCCTTAATTTTTGCCATCTGCTGTTAAATTCTCAGTAAATACTAGAAAAAAATTACACGATAGTATGAAATTTTCTAACTTCATGTAGGCAATAGATTCAATATTAAAAATGCTTTTAATATTTAGTCCACTGGTAATGTAGCAAATATACCAAGTTCTTATGATTTTAAGTATTTGCTATTCCTTCAATTTTGCAATATTCCAAGAGACAATCATTTATTATTTAACGGCAGCAACACGCCTTTGCCTTTCGTTATAATAGGGCAAATTGTAGTCGGGCTCGTGCAGCTGCAGCAGCAAAGCGTCCATGGAAGTAACTTTAGACATTCATCAAAGTGAGAACGATTTCATTTGTGCCTGTATCAACAATGAATCCTGGGCACAGAGAAAATTGTATGAGGATCATTATTCAATAATGTTTCCCATCTGCCAACGCTATGCCTGTGATGATGATGAAGCCCTGGATATCCTCCATGAAGGATTCATCAAAGTATTCAGGCATATTTCCAAATATACCGTGGGCACCTCTCTGAAGGCATGGATAAAGAGAATCATGGTCAATACAGCCATTGATTATTATCGTAAAAGAGCGCGCAGAAGGGTCGAGGATGTAGACCAGGCCTATGATTTGCAAATAGCTGATCCCGATGCTGTCAGTTTGATGGCAGCAGAAGAGATCATACGTGCCTTGCAGGTGCTCTCTCCGGCCTACAGGTCTGTCTTTAACCTGTATGTTATCGAAGGCTATTCGCATAAAGAGGTGGCCGAACAATTAGGGATATCTGAAAGCACTTCACGTTCGAACCTTGTGAAGGCGAGGCAAAAACTTAAACAATTATTATTGGTTAAGGAAAATGTGTATGAGTAAACAATCATTTGATGATATTATCAGGGCTAAGCTTTCAGGCTTCCGCAGCGCGGGGCACGCTGACTGGCATGCATTTGAGCGAATGCTGACACAGAGGAATGCTGAGATGTCTGATAAATCATTTGATACTCAACTGGCCAGAAAACTCAATGCGCACGGAAGCTCAGTTCCCGAAGGTAGTTGGGAATCATTCAGTCAAAGACACAAACTGGTCCTGCATCTGCAATCCAATCTGAAATCTCTCAAGTTGGTTGAAGCGTGTATTGTGCTCTTGATGCTCTTCATATTATCAGGGCCGATTTTCCATTATAACACGCCATACACTGTCGAGAATAAGACAAATGCTATAATATCTAGCCCCGAATTTGAAAAAACAAATATTGATTACAGTGTGGCAGAGCTTGGAATGGGATCAGTCAGCGATAAAAGGAATGATTTGAAAACTCAGGCTGAGGGCTCGACCTTCGAGATGGGAAATCAATTTCCTAAGGAATCTGAAGTATCCAAAGTACCCTTCAGAAACACTAACAGAAAGCTTTCGACTGCGCCTGTACATGATATCATAAATGATGCATCGCGTAACGATGATCTTAGTCCTAAGAATACTGATCTAAGTCATACCAAAGCCATGGTTGAGGAACGATCGGCATCAATCTTTTTACAGGATATAGAAAAGCTTAGGATGCATCCTTTTAAGATAAGGGAAGATGTTAAACCTATGGACGTGCTCTATGCGCCCATTCGCATTTATATAGAAAAGCGACTAGATGCAGACTATATCTCCTTGTGCAGTGCTTTTGATAATAACTTCATTCATACACCCGATGATTTAGAATACAACACGGATGCGAGAAAAACAGAAATGTTTGGCTACAGCATTGGCTTAATGTATTCCCGCAAGCGAGGAGCCTTCGAATGGCTTACTGGCTTGATGTATTCATCCCTTGACAAGCCCTGGGACTTTACATTGCAATATGGTGATTCCGGTGGGTGGTACAGATTTATTATGACAAACCTGCATTTTAAAATGGCAGGTTTGCCAATGGAACTTAATTACCATCTTGTGGAGAACCATGAATGGTCTTTGATTGCCAGACTTGGAGTCACTCATTCATTTATTATGAAAAGCCAGTACCAGACATCTAACAGTTATCTGGGAGGTGGATCTATTGCACCTGGTGAAGAAGTGCCTGAGCCTGATGATGGTTTCTCTCCATTTGAAAATGAAAGGGCTTTTACAAAAGGACTTTTGCAGGGCGGAACACTTACGGATAACTATTTTATGAGAAGCTTTGTAGGAGGCGGCATACAGCGTAATATCTCTCCTGCAGTCGCCATCAATCTTTCAGCGGCTTACCATTGGAATATTATCAACACTACTATTGGCCCTAATAATGACCGTTTTGACAAGTTCGAAATCTCATTTGGACTTAAGCTGAGGATGCGGTAGTGCTCATTAGATCTTCAAGCGCCTGTCCAGGTCCCGTCTAATATCTTTTTGTTTGATAGATTCTCTTTTATCATAGGATTTCTTTCCCTGGGCCAGAAATACCTCCATCTTGGCATAACCTCTCTCTGAAAAGAATATCCGGTATGGCACGATAGTAAAGCCTTTCTCTGATACCCTCTTTTCCAGTTTGGTAAGTTCTGACTTTTTTAATAGCAATTTGCGCTCACGCCGCGTTTCATGATTGTTGACGTTGCCGTGTGAGTATTCTCCAATAAAGAGATTTCGAATATATAATTCACCGTTTTTAAACAAGCAATAGGCATCATTCATATTGGCATCTCCATTGCGCAGGGATTTTACTTCAGTTCCCTGCAGCATGATGCCAGCTTCAAAGCCTTGAATAAACTGATATTCGAATTTGGCCTTTCTGTTAATAATTTCACGGACGGTCTTCATCAGAATTTTTTCTCTTAAGTTTTTGCTCGAGGAAAGAAGTCATTTTAGTGTATAAATGCTCTCTTGTAACACCGCCATAGATGCCATGGTTCCTGTTCGGGTAATAATAGGTTTCAAATTGTTTGTTGGCACTAATCAAAGCATTGGCCATTTCAGCGGTATGCTGAAAATGCACATTGTCGTCTCCCATACCGTGAACCAAAAGATAATCTCCTCGGAGGCGATCAGCAAAATAGACTGGAGAATTTTGCTTATAGCCTTCAGGATTTTCTTCTTCAGTACGCATATACCTCTCAGTGTAAATGGTGTCATACCATTTCCAGTTGGTCACAGGCGCTACGGCGATAGCTGCCTTAAAAACATCATTGCCTTTAAGCAGACATAGGGAAGACATATATCCTCCATAGCTCCATCCAAATATGCCAATTCTTCCGGGATCTGTATACGCCAAAGATCCCAGGTAGCGAGCAGCTTCAATCTGATCGATGGTCTCGTAATGTCCCAGATTCATGTAGGTCATTTTCTTGAATTTTTCACCTCTGCCTCCCGTGCCCCTATTATCTACGCAGGCTACTATAAAGCCATTCTGAGCAAGCATTTGAAACCACCAGTAGTTCTGTCCCTTCCAGGAGTCTATAACATTCTGGCTACCTGGACCGCCATATACGTACATGAATACAGGATAGGTTTTAGCTGGATCCATATTTGGTGGCTTAATCATATATCCATTCAGCTGAACATTTTCTGAAGTTTTAAAGTCGAAAAATTCAACAGGAGATGTTCCATAGTCCTTCTGAAGCTGATTGACATTACTGTTGTCTTCAAGCATTCTGACCATATTGCCTTTCCTGTCATATACTTTGAATGACGGAGGCGTATTGATCGTGCTGTGTGTGTTGACGTAATAGTCAAATGTGCTGCTGAATTGCGCATTATTGCTGCCTTCAGCACCTGCTACGATTCTCTTTTTTCCTGAAGAAAGGGAAACAGCATAAATCTGTCTTTGCATGGGGCTGGTTTCTGCCGCCTGGTAATAGATTTCACCATTCTGTTCATCGATACCGTAGAATTGCGTCACATCATATTCTCCTGAGCTTAAAGCCTTTACTTCTTGTCCTTGCATATTATAGAGATACAAATGGTTGTACCCGCTTTTTTCACTCGACCAGATGAAATGCTCACCATCATCCAAGAATCGGATGTCATCAGTGATGTCGATATAATAATTGTTTTTTTCGTCAATAAGGGTAGAGTATTCACCACTTAAGGCATCGACAGCGAGCACTTCAAGGTGGTTCTGGTGTCTGTTGAGCTTATATACAAAGAGTGTGTTTTCATCATTGGTCCATTTTATCCGTGGAAGGTAAATGTCTTCATCTTCCTCTACTATTTCAGCTTTGATTGTTTCGCCAGTGCTGAGCTTGTGAATATGCGCTGACACTTTTGAGTTTGGAGCACCTACTTTTGGATATTTGAACTTCACGTATTCCGGATAGAGATCGTCTTTATAATTGGTCATAATGAACTCAGGTACTTCTCTTTCATCAAAGCGGAGATAGGCAATTTTTTCTGAGTCTGCACTCCACTCAAATGCTTTTGACATGGAAAATTCTTCTTCATACACCCAGTCAGCATTTCCGTTGATGATCTCATTCATTTTTCCATCGCTGGTAATTTGCAAGCTTACACCTTGTTCAATAAACTGGCAGTACAGGTTATTGTCATAGACATAGGCCAGCTTTTTGCTATCGGGTGATAAGCTGGCATACATGACTTTAACATCTTTTTTTACGGCTTTTATACTATCCTTATTTCGGTCATAGATATAGAAATAGGCTTTGGAAGAACGCCTGTATATACTTTCTCTTTCGGATTCCAGGATAAGGTAATTTTCATCCTGACTGAATTGATATCTTGAGAAGAGTCCGCTGAAACCAGAATCTTCCGTCATTCTGGCGCCATCAAAAAGTGTGTCAACGGCCAATCCGGTTGTCAGATCATACTTGATGATAAGATTGGATGAGCGCCTGGTGTAATGCCGCCCATCATTCATGAAATTAAATCCTGAAACGCTTCGGCTACTGAATGTATAGTCTTTCCATATTTTTTGAACATCGATCTTTTCCTGGGCCATTTGAGGCTGCAGGAATGAAATGAAACTTAGGATGTAAAGTAAGCTCTTATGCATGGGACATGATGTGTATGATCATACGAATATCTGATTTTTTAAAAACATAATAAGCCTGCTCAAGTTTAACCCTTTAAAATATCAATTGATTGATTGACAGGAATCCAGTCTTATGTATACGTGACTGCATTAGACTTGGCTAATTATGTGTATTATTAGAAACAATTTAGAACAAAATGAACAGGAAATTCAAAATATTTTCATTGGCTACAGTTGCAGTGCTTTTCATTTCTTTTAGCAGTTCGCATCCCGTGGGGCGATCTGGAGCCCCTGGTGATGGGCTTTGCAGTGATTGCCATAGTGGAGGAACATATTCCGGCAGTATCGATTTAACAGGAGTTCCTTCGAATCCGGTTGCAGGTCAGATTTATGACCTTACTCTTGAACTGAATGTCAGTTCAGGTTCACCTGTCAGAGGAGGATTCCAGGTGGTAGCCCTTAGAGATGCTAATAATTCACAGGCTGGCGTTTGGTCTAATCCTGATAATTCAAGCTCTTTGAAAACAGGTTCAGGTCGTGTTTATTTTGGACATGAGCCGTTTAGGAATTTTGGCGGTAATACCTCTGTAAGCTGGGATGCTGAATGGGAAGCTCCAAATATTACGGATGATGTCAACTTTTACATGGCAGGAATCCTGGCTAATGGAAATGGATCCTCAGGTGGGGATAAAATTGTGGTGAATCAATTAACGGTTGAAATTACGGCCATAGAAATGCTTGAAATCAGTTTCGATAATATTATTTCTGTGACCTGTGAGGGTCTAGATGATGGATCAGCAGAAGCCCTGGTTAGTGGAGGCGTGCCACCATACAGTTTTGAATGGGATAATGGAGAGGATACAGCGGTGGCAATTGCTTTAAGTGGTGGCTCCAGAAGTGTTACGGTTACAGACTCAAATGGGGAGCAGGTCACAGATAGTGTCAATGTCCCGGAACCAGATGCTATTGATGCTGATATTACGGTAACGGCTCTTAGCTGTTTTGATTCCAAGGATGGAAGTATTGAAGTGGATGCTTTTGGAGGAACAGGGAGTCTAAGCTGTATGTGGCAGGAGTTAGCTGATGATTGCAATCCTGATAATCTGGATGCTGGCACTTATTTTTTAACTGTCACCGATGAAAATGGATGTGCCTTTGAAACTGAAGTGGAAGTGACTGAACCGGACCCCTTAATCCTTAATATGGCATCTACCAATGCCAGTGCATCAAATGATGACGGTACGGCGACATGTGTACCTGCAGGAGGTATGGCTCCTTATCAGTTTGCCTGGTCGAATTTAGTGATTGATATGGGATTGGAAAGCACCATCAAAGGCTTGTCGGTTGGCGAGTATCAGGTTACTGTCACGGATGCTAATGGTTGTCATGAAGAAGCTATGGTTGAAGTGTCAGGTATAACCTGTAATATTATTTTGAACCTGAACGCCGTCGATGCTCTTTGCTATGGTGATTCAACAGGGCTTATCAATTCAACTGTCCAAAATGCCACGCCTCCTATGAATTATACCTGGTCAAATGGGGACACCACGGATGCATTGAGTTCTGTTCCTGCTGGAAATTATGCTCTTACTGTTACTGATGCAAATAGTTGTACCGCTATAGCTGCTGCGCAGATCATGGAACCTGACAGCATTTTTATCGATAGTCTTGATATCCTCCAAAATGCCTGTGCCATGGCTTCAGCTGGGAGTATATCATTTATTACTAAAGGAGGCGTATCACCTTATTCCCTTATGTGGTCTAATGGACTGACTAATGATACCATAATTTCTGGATTGGATACCCTTATAAATCTTCCCGATACACTTAATTCACTTGTGAGTGCATGGTATAGCCTTACCGTCACAGATGCTAATAACTGTATGTTGATAGATAGTTTTTTAATTGAGGACATAGATTTACAGGCACCAGTGATGCAGGTGGAGGATATGGAATTATTCGTAGATGAGAATGGATTTACAGATATTCTTGAATTGGGAAATCTCAATTTAACCATTGATGAAAACTGCGCTATTGATACTATACTCTTTTCACCAATTGTCTTCAATTGCAGTTCTAACCTGGGGTCAAATAATCTTGAATTAATTGTGTTTGATACAAATGGTAATTCGGGTGTTGATCAGTTTGAAGTTCTTGTTTCAGATACTATTCCCCCTCAATTGGATTGCAACAATACCGATTTTACCTCAAACAGTTGTGGAGAAATTGAGTATGATGCACCTGTGTTTAGTGACAACTGTGATCAAGTGGTGCTGTCTATGACTAATGGCCTACCCTCCGGTTCTGTTTTCCCTGAAGGTGAAACTATCATTAGTTATATGGCGACAGACGGATCCGGAAATACAAGCTCATGTAATTTTACGATCACTGTTGACACGGATTTGGAAGTTCAAATCAGTGTTACAAATGCCAGCTGCACAGGTGATGATGGAATGTTAGAGATTGAAATTACGGGAGGAACTCCCCCATATACTGTTGAGCCTCAAAACCTATCTTCACTGAGTGCTGGAAATTATAACATATCAGTAATCGATGCTTCCGGTTGTATCTATACAGAGGAGATTACGATTTTTCAGGATGATGTGAATTTTGAGTATGATTTCACGACAAGTGATGTTAACTGTAAAGATGGATCTGATGGATCCATTAGTGTTGAAATAAATGGTCCAGACCCCATTGACAGCTATATCATTGCAATTGATGGCGGACAGTCTTCGGCAGAAGCTTTGACTGCTGGCGAGCACCTGCTGACTATTGAAGCTTCGAATACAGGCTGTACGGTTTCTCAGATATTTGTGATTTTTGAACCAGATAATGATCTTGAAATTCAGCTTTCGGAATTCGTTTTTGATCCTTGCACTATGGAACTCCTGGATTATCAATCCGCTGCCTCAGGGGGCACAATACCCTATATGTTTTCAGAAGAAATCTCAGACCTTGCCGCTATTATTACTGTTATTGACGCCAATGGATGTATGGATAGCGACACTGTTGAGATAATGGCTCCCGACGAATTGCTCAATGTTGAGCTTGTGAATATTATGAATGCCGATAATGGTGATAATGGAGCAATTGAGGTGATAGCGAATGGTGGTGTGCCACCCTACAGCTATGAATGGACGGATGCGTTGGGAACCCTGGTAGGAAATGGACCTGTTCTGGATGGGCTTGATGCCGGTATATATTCCCTTGTGGTCACTGATGCGGCAGCTTGTGTTTTGGGTCCTGAAATTTATGAGGTCGATAGAATTTCTTCAACGGGGGATATTGAGACTTCATCGAACATAATACTCTCACCGGTGCCGGTCGAATGGGTTTTGAATATTCGCTGTTTGGATAGGATGCCAGAAAGTGTTTCTGTTTATGATATCAACGGGCAATTGGTTTATTCTGTTTCTCTTAATAAGTCAGAAGAGCAAATTGATTTTTCAAATATGTTGGACGGAATTTATTTGATCCGTTTTGATTTTGATGATGTAAAAATTATTAAGAGGATAGTAAAAATGTAAAAACAAGAAGGGGCTGCCCACCGGCAGCCCCTTCTTTTCTCAATCTCATATTTTGTATTTAGCTGGTGACTGCCACAGCAATTTTGGGTGCTGATTCTCTGATCTCCTCAGCGACTTTGTCTTGAAATTTTTTGAAGTTTTCAACAAACATGCTGGCAAGTTCTATTCTTTTTTCAGTGTATTCTTCCTTGTCAGCCCACAGGTTCCTTGGATGTAATACATCACCAGGAATGTCAGGACAGTACGATGGAATCTTGAAGTCAAATACAGAAAAGTTTATAAATGATATATCATCAAATGTTCCGTCCAAAACAGCGGAAATTAACTTTCGGGTATACTTCAGCGATATCCGTGAGCCTTCTCCATAGGCACCGCCTATCCAGCCGGTATTGACAAGCCATATGTTGACCTTGTGTTTTTTGATTTTTTCACCCAGCAATTGAGCATAATCATTTGGGTGCAGCGGAAGGAATGGAGCACCGAAGCATGCCGAGAAAGTCGCCATGGGCTCCAGTACACCTTCTTCCGTACCTGCGACTTTGGCTGTGTAACCTGAAATAAAGTAAAACATAGCCTGTGCAGCACTCAATTTGGATAGGGGAGGTAAAATGCCGAAAGCATCACAACACAGGAAGAATATATTCTTCGGATGTTCGGCTAAATTATTTTTATAATGATTCGGTATGTAATGTATCGGATAGGATACCCTTGTATTTTCAGTTATGCTTGTATCTTCGTAGTTGGGTCTTGAGGTGCCTGGATGGAAACATACGTTTTCAAGTATCGCTCCGGGTCGAATTGCGTTATAGATGTCCGGTTCATTCTCCTTGGTCAGGTTTACACATTTCGCATAACACCCGCCTTCAAAATTAAAAAGACCCTCATTCGACCAGCCATGCTCATCATCACCGATCAATTGTCTTTCTGGATCTGCAGAGAGCGTTGTTTTGCCCGTGCCACTCAATCCAAAAAAGACAGCACTGTCTCCATCTTTGCCCACATTGGCAGAACAATGCATGGAAAGAACGCCATTATCCTTGGGCAGAATATAGTTAAGCACTGAAAACATGGCTTTTTTGATTTCGCCGGTATAGGCTGTGCCCCCAATTATAATTTTCTTCTGGCTGAAGTCGATGATGGAAAAGTTTTCAGAAAGGGTTTTATCAGAAGAAGGACATGCCTTAAACCCGGGAGCACAGTAGATAACCCATTCCGGATCAAAACTCTTCAGTGCCTCATTGTCTGGTCTGAGAAACATATTGTGAACGAAATTGGCACTCCAGGGAAACTCACATATTACCCTTACGTTCAAGGCATGTAAAGGATTATGGCAAAGAACACCATCTTTTATAAAAAGGTCTCTTCCCTGCAAGTAAGCGGTTACCTTTTCAAAGAGGATGTTGAAGTTTTCTTTTGTAAATGTTTTGTTGATGTTGTTCCAATCGACGCTTCCTCTGGTGATATCGTCTTCAACGATATACCTGTCCTTTGGAGAACGACCTGTGAATTTTCCTGTCTTTATGGTAAGAGTGCCGTTGTGCGTGAGTGTCCCCTGATTTCTTCTTAGCGTTTGTTCTATAAGCTTGTTCGGTTTGAGGTTCCAGTATACCTGTCCTGCATTACAAATCTTGTAATCCGAAAGCTTGTGCTCCGGATTTTTGATACCGCTTTCTTTCGTCATAACCTACCTTTATAATTTGGTTAACATTCGTGACACGAAGTAAAGCCCATGCTTTGGTTTTCATAGTGTGAGAATTACAAAAAGTAGTAAGATTTTTTCTAATATGTATTAGTGTATAAAAAACATAAAGTCTGTCATTATTGGATTTCGGCAGGGTGAAATCCTGATAGCTTTTAAATGTTAAATAAATGTTAAAAATTTAGTGTTAAAATGACTGTTTATGGACTACAAAAGGAATTTACTATTGGAAATTTTGATTTTTCTAAACTCAGAGCAGGGGTATTTGGTTTGAGCTTCATCTAATAGAATAAAATCACTTGATATGCACCAATCTTCGAAATATTTGATTCTCAGGTCACTCGATATCTTTTCTTCCTTAAGTGATCAACAGATTGAGCAATTGTCCAATCAATCTATCCATGGCAAATACAACCGGGGTTCCTATCTTTTTAAAATTGGTGAACCTGTAGCATATGTATATGTTTTGACTAAGGGTACAGTAAAGGTTGGTCTAGACACAAGTAATGACAAGACCCTGATAAAAGAGATAGCCTACACTAATGACCTGGTCGGTGAAAATATTTTGACGGGACTTAATGAAAGAAGATTATTTGCTCAGGTTGTAAAAGATGCTGAAGCTTTCAAAATACCGGCAAGCTTTTTCAAAGCCCTCCTTGAACAAAACAGTCCATTTTGCCAGGATGTTACCAAGCTTTTGATAAGCAAGATAACCGAGCTGGAAGAGCGCATGAATAACTTTGTCTTCAAAAAAGCTCAAAGCCGTATAGTTGACTTTTTAAGGAATATGGCTCAGGATAAAGGTCTTAAGATCGGACTGGATGAGATATTGATTAACCACGGATTGTCACATAAAGAAATAGCGCATATCACAGATACGTCCAGGCAAACGGTAGCCAGGGTGCTGGGGGATCTTAAGAGGCAAAACATAATTCATTTCAGTGCCAGGAAGCCACACAAGATACTTGTCAGAGATATCCTGAGCCTTACTTAAAGCTTATTAAAATCTTAAAAAAGCTTGTCTAGCCCAGTATTTTATAAAATGGTGGGCTGTTATTGTTTTCCTATCTTTAAGACGATTTTAAGATTATTTGCAATGATGTATTTACTGACCATGCCGGACTTTTCCAGTTCTGCTGTTTGGTTAAGCCTTTTTACCCTAAGTTTTCTGGAGATTGTTCTGGGTGTAGACAATATTATTTTTATTTCCATTGCTGCAGGTAAAATACCTGAAGAGCAGCAAAAGAAAGCAACCAATATCGGTCTTGTCTTGGCCATGGTGATGAGGATCGTACTTCTATTTTGTATTTCATTGCTTATCGCTATGAATGAGCCTTGGTTCAGTATTCATACCGAACATGTGAAGGCAGGATTCTCAGGGCAGAGTCTTATCCTTTTTGCGGGGGGTGTATTTCTCCTGTATAAAAGTGTTATAGAAATACACCATAAGCTTGAAGGGAGCATCAACGATGATTCTTCAGGCAGTAAGATGTCCAGTTTCACCAGCGTTATAATACAGATCACCGTTATCAATATTGTGTTTTCCTTCGACTCTATTCTTACCGCAGTGGGAATGACTAATGGTCTTCAAGGTGCTCTCGTTATCATGATAATTGCCGTGGTTTTGTCTGTTTTGATAATGATGCTCTTTGCAGTGCCTGTTGGCCGATTTGTCAACAAACACCCAACAATACAGATACTGGGTTTGGCATTTCTTATCCTGATTGGATTTATGCTGATCATAGAGGGCGGTCACCTGGCACATTTGCAAGTCATGGGCACAGAAATCGGAGCGGTGCCAAAAGGTTACCTTTATTTTGCGATTGCATTCTCTCTTTTTGTGGAATTTTTGAATATGAGAATCCGTAAGAAAAAGGATACATTACAGTTGCATGGAATTATGGAGGAAGCAAAAAATGAAGGATTATTATAATGGATGGTATGAAATTTAATTTAAGCAAGGACATCGTCTTTTTTGATATAGAAGCAACAGGACTTAATGTTGTGAAGGACAGGATTATCCAACTGGCTATGATAAAATACAGGCCGGGTGCAGATGAGGCTGAAGAATGGACTTCGCTGATCAATCCAGGTCCTGTTATGATATCGGAGGAAGCCTATAGGGTGCATGGCATTTCAGCGCAGATGGTAGCCAATAAGCCAAGGTTTGAGCAACTCGCAGACAAAATCTGGGACTTCATTGGTGATGCAGATTTGGGTGGTTATAATTCTGATCGATTTGATATTCCCATGCTAATGGAAGAATTTGCCAGGGCTGGGAAAGATTTTAACCTTGAAAACAGGAACACCGTTGACGCTCAAAAGATATTTTATAAAATGGAGCCCCGTACCTTGTCTGCTGCTTACAGATTGTACTGTGGTAAAGAGCTTGAGAATGCACATGACGCTTTAGAAGATGTAAGGGCCACTGTTGAAGTTTTGAAGGGACAGATCGAGAAGTATAAAGACGCCGAATATATAGACCAGGATGGCAATGTTCATCCGGGTGTAATCAAAAATGATATGAATGCATTAGCCAGTTTCACTAATGATTCCAGGACTGTCGATGTGACACAAAGACTGAAGTATAACAACAATGGAGAGATCATTTTCAATTTTGGAAAATACAATGGTCAAAAAGTGGTAGATGTACTCAGCAGAGATCGTCAGTATTACAATTGGATATTGGAGAAAGACTTTTCTGTTCAGGTCAAACAGATCGTGAGGAAAATCATAAAAGATTATGAGAGTTCCAATAGCGGTTCTTAGTATTGCAGCCTTCTTAATGTTTTCATGTGACGAGACAGCAGAAGGATGTCTTGATCTTCTGGCTGAAAACTACTCCTTTGAAGCGGTTAACGCTTGTGATTCCTGCTGTAGCTATCCGACAGCTTCAATCAGCCTCAGTTTTATTCAAGATACGCTGTCCTTTGACATAAACGATACCCTCATGGTTGGAAATGGTGATTCTGTGCTTATTCAGGATTGGGTTTTTCTGTTGTCTGAATTTGTGTTCAGTTCCCAAACAATGGATTATACCGTAAGAGCCAGTGTCCGCACCAGCATGGTAAGTGCACAAGATGATTTTATTGTATTTCTTGATAAAGGTTCAAAGCAAATCGGGAATACAGCTTTTCAGGATACGCTGAATAGGGTGCAATTCAGAACCGGATTCAATACGGAAGAGATGGAATTATTCAAGCCATTTGATAATCTGGATCAGGACAGCCGACTGGATTTGGCATTGGATAGTATGTACAACAGTATGACGGATAAGTATTATTCCATGCGGTTTGTGCTGGAATTTCCTGAGCAGGATAGGATTGTTCATGTCGACATTGAAAACAATGATATCCTTGTATTTGACGGGTTCAATTATTTTGTCAAGGGAGGCAGTGACTGGTTTTTGAAAATGAACCTTGACCTAACTAAATTATTTTCCGGAATCAGTAGTGATTTGACGGATGACGACATATTGCAAATCATTGCTGGAAATATTCAATCTTCTATCCATCTTGAGTAAACCATTCTTTTAAAATACGCGTTCACTAAATAAGAATGCATAAGTGGTTTTACATATTCCTTATGGCCGTGTTCGTTTTGGCATGCGGTAAAGATGAAACGCCCTTGCCGGGGGTGGATTTGACAGGTATCCCTTACGATCCTGTATTGTATCAAATCGAAATTCCGGATGATTTTCCAGCCCTGGAACAGCCGGAAGATAACATGGCGACCCTCGATGGTGTGATCCTTGGACGCAAACTCTTTTATGATCCGATCTTGAGTGTTGACAGTACTATGTCCTGCTTTTCATGCCATTTACCTGAGCTGAGCTTCACGGATCAAAAGTCCTTCAGCATTGGTGTTAACGGTGAGTCTACACAACGAAGTTCAATGTCCCTGATCAATGTGGGCTTGTATTATAACAGTTTGTTTTGGGACGGAAGGTCGCCAGACCTTGAAGACCAGGCCATACACCCGATTGAAGATGTTATCGAGTTGGATAACAGTTGGGAAGAGATGGAAAAAAGGCTTCAAGGTTCTGATCATTATCCTGCTCTTTTCAGGAAAGCCTTTGGAATCAGTTCGAGCAATGAAATTTCACGTGATTTAGCTACAAAGGCCATAGCCCAGTTTGAAAGAACTCTCGTTTCATCCGGAAATAGCAAATACGATAAAGTGCTACGCGGCGAAGCTGTTTTTACCGATGAAGAGCAGCTTGGCTTCGATATCTATTTCGACCGCGACCCGGCCCTTCCGGATGGAGAATGTTTTCATTGCCATAGTGCGCCATTGCTGACCAATAATGAGTATATGAATAATGGCCTTGATGCAGCGGAAGAATTTGAGGACTTTGTTGACGGGGGAAGAGGGGATATTACAAATAACAGAATTGATCGTGGAAAATTTAGGGTACCCACATTAAGAAATATAGAGTTTACAGCACCATATATGCATGATGGTCGCTTTGAAACCCTAGAAGAAGTACTGGATCATTACAATTCGGGTGGTGCTGAATCCAAAGGTAAAGATGCGCTGCTTGTTCCTCTTGGCCTTGATGAGACACAGCTCAAAGCTTTAAAGGCTTTTCTCAAAACCTTCAATGATGAGGACTTTAATACCAATCCTTCCTATAGTAATCCTGACGGCTAGACTGGTAAACTGGTTCAATGATTTCAGGATATTGGTAAATTTTATCGCTCAGGCAAGCATGGTTCTCTTCGCTATGGCCAGCAAGAAGCATACTGCCGGCTGCATAACCGGTCATGCTGAAGTCGCCATGAATATAATAAATGAAAAAGGTCTGGAAGAAACTTCCCTGTGTGTAGGTGAAAGTATACCACATCCCTGGAGGCTAGAAAGATATAAATCAGTGCAGAAATCTAAGCTTCTGTCTTTATATTGAAAAGAAGATATCGGATCCTGTATACGTATACGGCAGACAGTGAGATAAATACAAACCGGATACTGCTGCGAAGAACCGGCCACGAAGAGGGACAGATGAATTTTAAAACAGCCATGGTCCAGGGATAAAGCGGCGCCGTAATAAAGGTCGTTATAACCAGATCGTAATTGCCATTTGGAATGCCCTTTTAGAATCCGGTTGCTGAGCATGTCATAGCGCAGTGCATCACCAAACAATTCATAATTATCATAACCGCTAATATACTTGAAGGCCAGTGTGGAATGAAGGCATAAAATGAAGAGGCCGGAGCGTATTCCTCGAATGCTTTTTCGAGTTGCTTCTTTCAGGATTTATAAATGAGGCTAAAAGTTTTATGAGCCATATGAATTTTGTAACTTGCATCTATTAAATCATTGTTTCAAATAATGAAACATCAAATATGAACTATTGTAAATTAGCAGAAATTCTTGATGAGGCTGCGCGTTCAGCCACATCTGTCGAACAAATATCAAAAAGCAGGCCTATAAACCTTGAAGAAGCCTATGCTATCCAGGCCATTTCTCTTTCCCGGCGATACAAACGCCTGGAGAAATTTACAGGGATTAAGCTTGGATTTACCAGCAGGGCCAAAATGGAGCAAATGGGTGTGCATGATCTCATTTGGGGCAGACTGACTGACAGGATGGCCTATCATGAATCAGAAAAAATGGACTGTTCAGAATTCATTCATCCCCGGGCAGAGCCTGAGATAGCGTTTAGGGTATGTAAGGACTTTGACAGGCAACTCGACCATACATCCGTATTTGATTATATAGATGCTGTCGCGATTGCCATCGAAATCATTGATTCTAGGTTTAAGGATTTTAAATTTTCCCTTGAAGATGTGGTAGCAGATAATTGTTCTTCCTCTGCCTATGTGATTGGAGAGTGGAATCCGGTGTCAACGGACTTCAGAAGTGTGGCCATCAATTTATCAGTGGATGGATATACTGTTCAATCCGGTAACACGAATGCTATTCTGGGAGACCCTGTTGAATCTGTTATTGAAGCTTCAAGACTATTGCAGGAAAATGGCGAGTCTCTTGAAGAAGGGCATGTTATACTGGCGGGTGCTGCGACAGCAGCCGAGTATATCAAGCCTGGTCAGTTGATTTCTGCTGAATCAGAATCTCTTGGTATTGTAAAACTGGAAATTATCTGATATGTCAGTTAAGCCGGCAGGACATCTGAATAATAGTATTGTTAAGGCATTCACCCTGCTGGAATATTTTTCAAATGTAAAGACACATTGGGGCGTTCGTGAATTATCGAGGGAAATAGGGGTGCATGAGAGCACGACCTACAGGCTGATGTCTACTTTAGAGTCCCTGGGTGTGCTCTACAAGAATCCAGAAACAGAAAAATATGCGCTTGGATTGAAGTTGCATGAATTGGGCAATCGTGTAAAAGTTTTTGATTCTGTCGTTAGTTTATCCCATCCTGTTCTCAATGAGGTTGCACTTGAAATTGAAGAGACTGTTCACCTGGGAATATGGCATAAGGGCGAGGTTTTAATGATTGATAAGGTAGAGTGTGAAAAAGGACTCAGGCTCGATTCCAGGATTGGACAGACCAGTCCTCCCCATTGTACCGGCTTGGGTAAAATCCTTCTGGCTTTTGACTATATCCATAAAAATGAATTCCTGGAAGCCTCCGACAGGCTGGTAAGCTTCACGCCCAATACAATCACACATAAGGATAAGCTCAAGGAAGAACTCGAAAAAATCCACAGACAACAGTATGCATTGGATAACCAGGAATTTGAGTTAGGACTTATCTGTCTTGCGGTTCCTGTGTTTAATAATAAAGGCAAGCTGATCGCAGCCATAAGTGCTGCCGGACCATCTGTCCGCTTTAAAAAAGATCAGCTTAAGGATTATGTTGAAATTCTGAAAAGAGGGGCTGAAAAGCTAACTCATAAAATTGGCAATCTATAATAAATGTAAAACGAGATGAAAGCACAGGAAAAGTACAGTACAGTGCACTACAGGAATTACTTGCAGCTGGATCAGCTGCTTTCTGCGCAAAAATTACGAAGTGCAGACCTTGAAGAGAAACCGGCTCACGAAGAAATGTTATTCATAATTGTCCACCAGGCCTATGAGCTCTGGTTCAAGCAAATAATCCATGAGTTGGAATCCGTGCTGGCTATGTTTCGCCAGGAGGTCGTTGACGAGAAAAATATAGGCACAGCCGTAGCACGTCTTGAGCGTGTCATAGATATTCAGGGCATACTGATTGAGCAGATCGGTATTATGGAAACCATGACGCCCCTTGATTTTCTCGACTTCCGCAAGTACCTCTTTCCTGCATCAGGATTTCAAAGTTTCCAGTTCAGAAAGATTGAAAATCTGCTTGGTCTGGAATCTGAGCAAAGGATGACTTATAATGGATGTCCATACAGCAGTGTTTTCAGTACAGAAAGAGAAACTGAACTTTTACAAATGGAAGAAGACAGCTCATTGTTTGAAGCGATGGAAGAGTGGCTTGAGCGAACGCCTTTCCTGAAAACGGGTGATTTTCATTTTCTTGATGCCTATAAAGAGGCGGTTAACCGTATGCTGGCAGACGAAAAGGATGCAATTCAGGATTCTATCTTCCTTAATGATCAGGAAAAGAAAATGCGGGTTTCCATGCTTGAAGGAACCGATAATTACTTCAGCGTCGTCCTCGATAAAAAAAAGTATGAAGAATTGCAGTCCAAGGGTCAGATCAGAATGAGTTACAAAGCCACGGTTGCTGCGCTTCTCATCAACCTATACAGAGATGAACCATTGCTTCACCTTCCTTACAGACTGTTGACATGTTTTATTGAGATCGATGACGCCATGACTACCTGGAGATACCGACACGCTCAAATGGTATTGAGGATGCTCGGCAACAAGATCGGTACCGGTGGGTCGACAGGACACAGCTACCTCAATGAAACAGCTCAGAAACATATGATTTACAGGGATCTGCATAATATATCAACCTTGCTCATCCCTCGATCCGAATTACCTGAATTGCCGGAAGATCTGAAGAAAAACCTGAGCTTCTATTATACCAATATCAAATTATGATTACGATAAATAATTTTATAAATGGTGAATGGCGGGAATCAAAATCTGGCCAATGGATTGATCTGATAGACCCCTCAAGAGGTAAAGCTTATGGTATAGCACCAGACTCGACTAAAGAAGATGTTGAAGATGCGGTTTCAGCTGCCAGTGCAGCTTTTCCTTCCTGGTCGTCTATGAGCGTTGAACAGCGATCTGAAATTCTCTATGGCATAGGACGGCGTATAGAAGAAAAACTGGAATACCTGGCCCAGGCCGAAAGCCGGGATAATGGAAAACCAATTTGGCTTGCTCGGAATGTTGATATTCCTCGGGCATCCTCGAATTTCAAGTTCTATGCTAAAGCTATCTCCCAATACGACAGCAAGGCTCATGATATGCCAGGGGCTATCAATTATACTTTACGGCAACCGCTTGGTGTTGTAGCATGCATATCGCCATGGAACCTACCGCTTTATCTTTTTTCATGGAAGGTAGCCCCTGCACTTGCAGCAGGGAATACTGTCGTGGCCAAACCCTCTGAAGTTACACCTCTCACGGCCCATCTTCTTTCTCAAATCTGCCAGGAATCTGGTTTGCCACCGGGCGTCTTAAATATAGTACACGGTTATGGCCACAAAGTAGGTGATGCGATTAACAGGCATGCACAGATAAAGGCGATATCCTTTACAGGCAGTACAAAAGTGGGTGCAGAAATAGCATCTATTGCCGCTCCAAAGTTTAAAAAACTCTCTTTGGAAATGGGAGGTAAAAACCCCAATATCATTTTTGCCGATTGTGATTATGATAAAATGCTTAAGACAACCCTTCGATCGTCCTTTGCCAACCAGGGTCAGATATGCTTGTGCGGTTCCAGGATTTTTGTTCAAGCATCTATTTACGATAAGTTCAAAAACGACTTGGTAGATAAAGCCAGGAGAATGGAACCGGCACCTCCGCATCTTGAAGATACTCGCATAGGAGCGGTTGTGTCTAAAACACATTACGATAAGATCTTATCATATATAAATCTTGCAAAGGAGGAAGGCGGCAGAATTTTATGCGGTGGGCATAGCGTTCATCCTCCATCTTTTGAATCGGGGTATTATATAGCACCCACTGTTGTTGAAGGTCTTGATTTTGATTGTCGAACCAACCGTGAGGAAGTGTTTGGTCCATTTGTGACTATTACGCCATTTGAAACCGAAGCAGAAGTCTTGCGTATGGCGAATGCAACAGATTATGGTTTGTCAGCAACACTCTGGACAGAAAACTTATCCCGGGCGCATCGAATGGCCAAAGAAATCGAGGCTGGTATTGTTTGGGTCAACACCTGGTTATTGAGAGATCTTCGGACGCCATTCGGTGGTGTCAAAAATTCTGGGATAGGGCGTGAAGGTGGATTTGATGCCCTCGACTTTTTTACAGAACCCAAGAATGTATGTATTGCTTTTTAAACATGAATAAAGCGAAAATATGAGAATCAATGGACATGCACATCTTCTTCCGAACCCTGAAGATATCCCGGCTTATCTAAAGGAAAATGAGATATTTTGGGTGGATGAGGAAAAGAAATACATGCTTCAGAAAAACTGGAAGCGTCCTGTGACACATTCCAGCTTTTTCCTAGAGGAAAAGCTGGAATGGATGGAACAGAACAAGATTGATCATGCCATAGTGCTGACATTGTCTCAGCTATATGGTAATGGACTGCGTCTTGAGGAAATGAAGCAGGCTTTGCGATTCCAGAATGACTTTAATGCCCGGATTCAGAGGGATTATGGGGATAAGTTTACCTGTGGCTTTGTCATCCACTCTGGATTTATACGCAGTGCGCTTTGGGAGATGGAGCGTTGTGTCGAGGAACTGGGGCTGAGGGTTTTGTGTTTGCCCACGCATTATATGGACTCTATAGGCACCTGGCGCAGCATATTCGATGAGGAAGTAGAGCCTGTTTTTGAGCTTGCCAATCAATACGGTTTGGCGGTGGAAATTCATCCATATGATGGAGAGAAATTTATCAAACTTGAGAACAGGGCTTGGCGGTTTCACCTTGTTTGGATGTTGGCGCAATGTGCTGATGCATACCATTTCTACACATTGAATAATTATCATGAGCGTTTCAAGGACATGCGTGTCTGTTTTGCTCATGGAGGACAGTTGGCTCAGATTAACCTGGGGAGAAGGATACAGGGTTTTGACGGGCGACCTGATTTATTTGAAGGAAAAACACATCCGCGCAAGGCTGTTGCGCATCCCAATATATTTTTTGATACGCTGGTTCACGATTGCGACTCCCTTGAGTTGATGATCCGCCGCAATGGCACGGACCAGATTATTTTGGGTCTCGATGATCCATATCCATTGGGCGAAATGGAAAGTGAGAGGCAATCCTCTTATCCCGGAAAATTGCTGGACCTAGCACTGGAAAGGAATATCATTAATGAAGATCAATATCAAGACATTTGGGGAGATAATGTTCTGAGATGGCTGGGTGGAGAGCGGAGTAAGTATATACGACAAATTATAAAAACAAAGAATGCTGTTTAGATGTATGATAAAACATTAGAATATGCCAGAAAGCAAGATGAAGCTGATGAATTGAGAGAGTTTCGCGATGCATTTTATTTTCCTGAGATCAATGGAGCCCCATCCATATATATGTGCGGCAACTCGCTTGGCTTGCAGCCTCGACGCACAGAGGCTATGATTCTTCAGGAGTTGCAAGACTGGAAGAATTATGGTGTGGAAGGACATTTTGAAGCCAGTAATCCATGGATGCCATACCATGAGTTTCTAACTGAAGCCATGGCTCATGTAGTAGGAGCTAAAAATCATGAAGTCGTGGTTATGAATACATTGACGGTAAACCTGCACCTGATGATGGTATCCTTTTACAGGCCTGTGTCCAGGCGCAACAAAGTTCTGATTGAATTTGATGCTTTTCCTTCGGATAAATATGCTATTGCTTCACAGATCCGTTTTCATGGACTGAAGCCTGATAAATGTATGATCCAACTCAAGCCTAGGCAAGACGAAGACTGTCTGAGGCACGAAGATATTATCAAAGCAATTGAGGAATGTGGCGATGAACTCGCTTTGGTTATGCTGGGCAATACGAATTACTATACAGGGCAGTTTTTTGATATGAAAGCCATCACTAAAGCAGCGCATAGTGTAGGGGCGATGGCTGGTTTTGATTGTGCTCATGGCGCTGGTAATGTGAAGCTCAATCTGCATAACTCGGGAGCTGACTTTGCGGTATGGTGCAGTTACAAGTACCTCAACTCTGGACCGGGAAGTATAGCTGCTTGTTTTGTGCATGAAAGACATGCGAATGATAAATCAATTCCTCGCTTTGAAGGTTGGTGGGGTCATAATAAGGAAACGCGTTTCGGAATGCGTGATGACTTTGAACCCATTTATGGTGTCGAAGCCTGGCAATTGAGCAATCCTCCGATACTGTCCATGGCAGCTGTGTGGTCCTCACTAAAATTATTTCAAAAGGCAGGGATGGATAGACTCAGAGCAAAGTCGATTCGCTTGACAGGCTATCTGGAATATCTACTCGATGGCTTGAACTGTGATAAGATAAAAATTATCAGTCCTCGTGACCCTATCCAGAGAGGCAGTCAATTATCTGTCAAGATAAGCCATGGAGGAAGAAAAGTATTTGAAGGTATTTCAAAAAGAGGGGTGATATCTGACTGGCGGGATCCTGATGTCATAAGAGTGGCACCAACAGCCATGTATAATAATTTTGAGGATGTTAATGCCTTCGTTAGGATTCTTGATGAAACATTGAAAACCCGATAAATGAATTTTCAGTATGAAAACAAAAGATAAAATAATCATAGTGGGAGCTGGCCTCTGCGGGTCAATGTTGGCATTGCGACTCGTGCAAAGAGGATTCAAGGTCGCGTTGTATGAGAAAAGGCCGGATTTAAGAAAATATGTACTTGATGCGGGTAGGTCTATCAACTTGGCACTTTCACCTAGAGGTTTATGGGCCCTTGAGAGGGTGGGGCTCAAGGAACGTGTTCTGGAGCAATGTATTCCTATGCAAGGACGGTTGATACATCCACTTACTGGGGATGCTTTTCTATCACCATACAGCGGTCGAAAAGATGATTACATCAATTCTGTTTCCCGTCCCGGGCTGAATACTATGCTTCTTGATGAAGCTGATAAACATGCGGACATTAATATACATTTTGATCATGACGTCAGGAATGTTGATCTGGAGAATGCACGTATAAACGGTTATGACCATGCCACTCATTCAGACTTTAGTGATGAAGGTCTTGTCGTTATTGGTACGGATGGAGCCGGTTCGGTGGTGCGAAGAGCTATTATGGCTAAAACGACAGATTTATTATTTAACTATTCACAGAAATTTTTAAGACACGGATATAAAGAATTAAGTATTCACCCTGGAGAGGGTGGCGCATTCAAGATTGAAAAAAATGCACTTCATATCTGGCCGCGAGGAGAGTTCATGATTATCGCTCTTCCGAATCTGGATGCCAGTTTTACCCTGACCATGTTTCATCCCATACATGGAGATATAGGTTTCAATGCTTTGAATAATGAGGAAAAACTGAAAGCCTTTTTTGAAAAATACTACCAGGACCTACTCCCCTACATTCCGCATTATGTTGAAGAATATTTTGAAAATCCAGTAGGAACATTGGGTACCATCAAGTGCTATCCATGGCAGGCGTATGGACGTACTTTAGTAATGGGTGATGCATCACATGCTATCGTTCCGTTCTATGGACAAGGGATGAACGCCTCATTTGAAGATGTGCGTGTATTTGATGAACTCATGAATGTGCATGGTGAAGATTGGAAGAGTCTGTTTGAAGCGTTTCAGGATGCACGGCATAAAAATACGGATGCGATTGCTGATTTGGCTATCGATAATTTTTACGAAATGCGGGATCATGTGGATGATGAGGACTTTAAGGCTAAGCGGGAGCTTGAAATGAAAATGGAACAGCAATTCCCGGAGTATTATTCAAAATATTCCCTTGTGACATTTAAACCCGAATGGTCCTATGAAAAGGCTATGATTGTTGGTCGAAAGCAGGATGAGCTTTTATTGAATATTGTGAGAAGTTGCAATGGTCACACAGATCCCGCATCAGCGCTTGAAAAAATTAAAGAACTGCATAAAACACTGGAATATGAAATCTGATTCTAAAGTCATAGAAGGAAGAGCCATGCCGCTTGGAAATTATCCGCATGTCAAGCGTGTCGGTGATTTTATCTATGTTTCCGGGACCAGTAGTCGAAGACCTGATAATACCCACGTTGGAGCCGAAAAGCAAAGCGATGGCAGCTTTAAGCTGGATATACGCAAGCAGACAGAAGCTGTCATCAAGAATATTGACACCTTACTCAAAAGCATGGACTCAGGCCTTGCTGATCTTATAGATGTAACAACTTTCCTGGTTGATATGGATGATTTCGAGGGCTATAACGAAGTATATGGCCAGCATTTTGATCACACAGGCCCTACGCGCACAACGGTTGCTGTCTCGCAGTTACCACACCCGAATCTTTTAATTGAAATAAAAGCGCTTGCATATAAACCGCTTTGATATATTTACAGCACCTAAACAAACAAAATGAAACCTGAAACCAAAGTCGAATTCCACAATCTTAAAGATATTGAGATTGCGCAGGCAGCTGATATGAAGTTGATCCGGGATATAGCTGCCCGTTTGGGCTTGGATGAGTCCGTACTCGAAAGCTATGGAAAATATAAGGCCAAGCTTCCTCTCAGCCTGATTGACAAGGAGAAGCAGGATCGTTCCAATCTTATTTTAGTAACAGCCATGTCTCCAACGCCCGCGGGAGAGGGAAAAACAACCACATCTATCGGTTTGTCAGAAGGCCTTAACAAGATTGGCAAAAAGTCTATTGTAGTCCTCAGAGAACCATCCTTGGGGCCCGTATTTGGTATTAAAGGGGGTGCAGCCGGAGGAGGCTATGCTCAGGTCATTCCGATGGAAGATATTAATCTTCATTTTACCGGTGATTTTTCAGCAGTGGAGAAAGCCAATAACCTTCTTGCAGCATTGATTGATAATAATATACAGAGCAAGACACGAAGCCTCAATATCGATCCGCGCACAGTCATTTGGAAGCGCGTCATGGATATGAATGACAGGTCTCTCAGGGATATTGTTATTGGATTGGGAGGTACTGCCAATGGTATACCACGCCAGGATGGCTTCAATATCACACCCGCCTCAGAGGTGATGGCTATTCTTTGTATGGCTGAAAATTTTGCAGATCTCAAGGAGCGTCTCGGTAATATCTTCGTGGCTTATACCTTTGATAAAACACCTGTGTATGCCAGGGACCTCAATGCGCAAAATGCCATGGCCATACTTTTGAAAGATGCCATAAAACCCAACCTGGTTCAAACCCTCGAAAATAATCCCGCCATCATTCATGGTGGTCCATTTGCTAATATCGCTCAGGGTACGAATACGGTCATTGCCACAAAAATGGGGATGTCCCTGTCTGATTATGTAGTTACAGAAGCGGGCTTTGGCGCTGACCTGGGGGCTGAGAAATTTTTTAATATTAAATGTGTGTCAGCAGGTCTTAAGCCCAAAGCGCTTGTACTTGTTGCAACCATACGCGCTCTCAGACACCATGGGGGTGCCAGGAAAGAAGAATACAATACACCGGATCTTGAAAAGATTGAAGCGGGCTTCCTGAATTTGAGAAAGCATATAGAGAATTGTAAGCAGTTTGGATTGAATCCGATTGTTGCCATAAATGGTTTCCCAAGTGATAGTCCTGAAGAAATAGAGTTGGTCAAGGTCCGATGCTCGGAATTGGGTGTAAAGGCTGTTGAGGCTTATGGTTGGGCTCTAGGAGGAGACGGTATGACGGAGTTGGCCAATGCCGTAGTAGAATCCATCGAAAGTGGTGCGAATGAATTCAAGGCCCTCTACGACTGGGATTTGAGTATTAAGGAAAAGATTGAAACCATTTGTCGCAGGATTTATGGCGCCGACAATGTCATCTATTCTAAAACGGCACTTATCAATTTAAGGCAGATTGAAAAACTGGGCTTGGAAAAATTACCGGTTTGCATGGCTAAGACTCAGAAGTCATTGAGCGATGATGACCGCCTCCGAGGTGCGCCCAGTGGCTTTGATATCAATATACGCGAATTCGAATATGCGGCAGGTGCCGGCTTTATTATCCCGATTCTCGGCAATATGATGCGGATGCCTGGACTTCCGGCAACACCGGCCTCAGAAAATATGTATATCGATGATGAAGGAAATATCTCCGGATTGTCCTGATATCTGATTAGCTCCGGTTATTTTTTAGACACCAGTTTCGAGCGTTTACGAATGCCTCCAACCAAGGCGATACATGATCTTTCCTATCCGGGTAGTGTGCCCAATTCCATTTAAATATAGACCTTTCTATATGTGGCATCATCACCAAGTGTCTGCCATCAGAGTTGCACATCATTGCCGTGTTGTAATCGCTTCCATTCGGATTGGCAGGATATCCCTCGTAGCCATATTTGGCAACGATATTATAGTCGGTCTCTTTCATAGGTAAGACAAACTTGCCTTCTCCATGCGATATCCAGACGCCCAGGCTTGAACCTGCCAAGCTGCCAAGCATGACGGAATTGCTTTCCTGGACTTTAACCGATGTAAAAGAACATTCGTGTTTGTGAGAGTCATTAAAATCCATTTTAGACCTGTTATCGTGTTCCGGGTTGATCAGGTTTAATTCTACAAACAACTGGCATCCATTACAGATGCCTATTGAAAGCACATCTTCTCTTGAGAAAAAGCCTTTCAAAGCCTTACGCGCATTTTCATTATACAGGAATGCACCGGCCCATCCTTTTGCTGATCCAAGTACATCGGAATTGGAGAATCCACCCACTGCTCCCAGGAACTGAATGTCTTCAAGGGTTTCTCTCCCGCTCATAAGGTCAGTCATATGTATATCCCTGACGTCAAAGCCTGCCAGGTACATGGCATGTGCCAGTTCTCTTTCAGAGTTACTTCCTTTCTCTCGAAGTATGGCAGCAACAGGTTTATCTTTCGAATCCGTATTGGCAGGTAACTTGCCAGTAAAAGATGAAGGAAAGCTGTATTTAAGAGGCTGCTGTTTGTAATTGTTGAAACGTTGTTTTGCAAGCTCTCCAGCAGTTTGTTCCTTATCAAACTGGTACGATGTCTTGTACCAGTAATCCCTCATTTCTGCCACGTCAAAATCATATGTCTTACCTCCATGTGCTATGCTTAGTTCTGCTCCTTCAGAAATTCTACCGATATGGTGACATATAACTTCTTTGTTTGTTAAACGGTCAAGGATTGAAGGATCATCCGACTGGATTAGCAAGCCATTATTTTCAGCAAAGAGGAGCTTTATTAAATCATCTTCTCCCAATACATCAAGATTAACTGATGCTGCCACCTTTGTATTGGGAAAGCAAGACTCCAGTAAGCATGTAATCATACCACCGGCAGAAATATCATGTCCTGAATTAATATTTCCGTTTTTAATTTCTTCTTGTACGGCATCAAAACATTTCTTAATGTAGGAGGCATCAGCTGCTTCGGGGCAGTCAGATCCGATGGTATTGCGGATCTGGGCAAAAGATGACCCCCCCAATTTGTATGCGCCCTTCGACATATTGATATAGTAGATATCGCCTTTTCCAATTTTAAATCCTGTAGTGACTGCTTTTGTAAAGTCTTCGCAGTGGGCAGTAGCACTGATGACTACGGTGCCAGGTGCCAATACTTCCTTGTCAGGATATTTTTGTTTCATGGATAATGAATCCTTGCCGGTCGGAATATTGATACCCAATCCGATAGCATAGTCCGATAGGGCTTTTACAGCTTTATAAATACGCGCATCTTCTCCAGGGTTATTGCAGGGCCACATCCAGTTGGCAGACAGTGATACAGACCCCAGTGAATTCTCCAGTGGAGCCCAGATTATATTGCAGAGACTTTCGAGAAGTGCAAGTCGTGATCCTTTGGCTGCATCAATCAGGGCTGGCAGAGGGGCATGTCCCATGCTGGTTGCAATACCATGGAGTCCATCAAAATCCAAAGCGGAAATACCGTAGTTGTTAAGAGGCAACTGCAATTCTCCACTGGTCTGCTGCATTGCTACTCTACCGCCGACACAGCGGTCGACCTTATTGGTTAACCAGTCCTTACAGGCTACCGCTTCTATTTGTAGAACAGACTTAAGGTAGCTGTTCAGATCTTCGAGTTTGTACTCTGGATTTTTATAGTTAACAGGAAGACTGTTATCCTGCATAATGGTCTTTGGAGAGTTGCCAAACATATCTGAAAGCTGAAGGTCGATAGGCTTCTCTCCTGTCTTTTCTGATACGAATGAGAAGTGCATGTCACCGGTAACCTCACCCACCACATACATAGGCGCCCGTTCTCTTTCAGCAATAGTTCTGAGCTGTTCCAGGTGTTCTTCAGCTATGATCAAACCCATTCTTTCCTGTGATTCATTGCCAATGATTTCCCTTGCTGAAAGGGTAGGGTCTCCCAGCGGGAGTTTGTCCAGGTAAATAATACCGCCCGCTTCTTCAACGAGTTCTGACAAACAATTGAGGTGCCCACCGGCTCCGTGGTCATGGATGGAAATAATGGGATTGATTTCCATTTCCGACAATGTCCTGATGACATTGCTCACTCTTTTCTGCATCTCAGGGTTGGATCTTTGGACGGCATTGAGCTCTATGCCTGAGCTGTACTCTCCGGTATCGGCCGAAGATACTGCAGCGCCACCCATGCCGATCCTGTAATTATCACCTCCCAGGATGACAATGCGATCTCCTTTATTTGGTTTAGCTTTAAGGGCCTGATCTCTTTTGCCATATCCAATGCCTCCTGCCAGCATAATAACCTTGTCATAACCAAGTATTCTGTTGTTCTCCATATGTTCAAAACTGAACAGGGAGCCATTTATAAGAGGCTGACCAAATTTATTTCCAAAGTCAGAAGCACCATTTGAGGCCTTTATAAGTATGTCAAGAGGAGTCTGGTATAGCCAATTCCTTTTTTCAATGGCATCAACCCAAGACCTGTCTCCAGCAAGTCTTGGATAACTGGTCATATAGAGAGCAGTACCAGCTAGGGGGATAGCTCCCTGTCCACCGGCCATCCTGTCTCGTATCTCTCCTCCTGAACCGGTAGCAGCGCCATTAAATGGTTCTACAGTGGTAGGAAAGTTGTGCGTTTCAGCCTTCAGTGAAAGCACAGATTCAAAGCTGGTCTTTTGGTATGTATCGGGAATATCCTGCCTCTTGGGAGAAAACTGGACAACTTCGGGACCTTTTATAAATGCAACATTATCCTTGTAGGCAGAAACAATGTCATTAGGGTTTTGGGCTGATGTTTCTTTGATCAGTTTGAAAAGGCTTTTCTCCTTTTCTTTGCCATCAACTATAAATGTGCCATTGAATATTTTATGCCTGCAGTGCTCGCTGTTGACCTGTGAAAAACCAAAAACTTCTGAATCCGTCAAGGGTCTTCCCAGACGGGAAGCGAGATCTTCCAGGTACTCAATTTCATCGCTACTTAAGGCAAGGCCTTCTTGCTGGTTGTAGGCATTGATATCCTCTATAGATTGAACAGATTCTGGTTCTATATGTATCGTGAAGATCTCCTGGTTCAGCGCAGTATACTTCTGGTGAAGCATCGGGTCAAAATGAGGCTTTTTATCGCCGCCGTAAAAACATTCAATTCTGTCGATGCCTGATATGCCCATATTCTGGCTGATTTCTACGGCATTGGTGCTCCATGGTGTGATCATATTGGCTCGAGGTCCGATAAGGGAAGCTTGAATGCTTTCAGAATCGATCAGCTTGGCGTCACCAAAAAGCCATTCCAGGCGCGCGCGCATGGAATCATTCAGGGGTTCGTGAGTATCTACAGCAAAAATGTGTGAAGATGGATCACCGAAGAAAAGTATCATGTCAGTAGCCTTTGAAGATATATGACAAATTTCGATTATTTAATGCACATATTTTAATTATCACAAGGCTAATACAGCTGGATTCTATGATATTGTTTTCATTAGACCCTTTCTGTATTCTGAGGGTGTCTGTGATGTTATGCGTTTAAATTGTTTGATAAAATGTGACTGTGAATTAAATCCGCATTCCATATATATCTCGGTCAGGGACAGCTGGCCTTCGGCAAGAAGCTTGGTGGCGTGCACTATCCTGAATTCATTAAGATATTCTGTGAAAGTTTTTGATGTTGCCTTTTTGAAATATCTGCAAAAGGCCGGTACTGTAAGACTCACTGTATTGGATATCTCTTCAAGGCTTATGTCGCTGTCAAAATTATTGCGGACATACTTGAAAATCTGGTCCATACGGTCGTTATCCTGTTGTTTACTGACCAGCATATGACTTTCGGCATTAAGCAATTCATAATCTTCATATTCTGCCAGTTCGTCAAGGAATTTTATGAAATAAACCAACCTGTTTAAGGGTGTCATCGCCAGCAGATCTTTAAGCTTATTACCTACATCCGGAATTAAGTGATCGGCAAAGCGAATCCCTGATCGCGATCTGTCCAACAAAGCATTTATCTTATACAATTCATCTGCTTTGAAAAATCCTTCACCCAGGAAGTCAGACCTGAATTGGACTATAATTTCCTCTTCATTGAGCGTCATCCTGTCTACGAAACCCAGATGTGGTACATTGGGACCAATCAAGAGCAAAACACCTCCGCTGTAATAGGATAGATGCTGTCCAATGTGAATCTTTCCGGAGCCTTTGGCAATATATACCAGCTCTATCTCAGGATGATAATGCCATGTCGGTTTGCTGTCGGGAGCATCCTTGAAGAAGCGCTTCATGAGAAACGAACTTCCAAACCCTGGTTGTACCTTTTCGAGGACCGGGTTTTGCTTTTTTAATGGACTGTATTTTTTCATTTTTGCAGAATAAATGATTGATACAATATTAAATATTGAATTAAATTAACACAAAATTATCAAATATTGTAAATATTTGTTAAAATAATACAGTTAATTGAAAATATAGTTCAATATTATATTGTTTAACAGTTCTAATTTTGTATTATATAATTACTTAATCTTTTAAATTGTTTATTATGAAGACTTTCTTAGTATTGCTTTTAGCAGCCAAGTTGTATGGTAATGTGTCAGTGGATTACATCAGCACATTCTACTATGAGCCAAGCGTAACAATCAGCTTCGAAAACTGGAAGAAGGGTGATCTTTCTGTAACGATTACCTCAATGGGAGGACAGATCATTTTTAATGATAGACTCGATACAAGAAAAGCAGATGGTATTAAATACAATCTTAGAAATCTTGATTCTGGTAAATATGAAATCGTATTGGAGAACAACGACAAAAAAGTTGTTGAGACTGTCATTCTTTTTGATGGCAAAATTGCAGAAAAAGAAGCTCAGGTATATTACAAGCCTGTTATCGAAATGGTTGATAATAAGCTGAAGGTTAATTTCCTGAGCTTTGACGGTTCAGCAAGCATTAAAATTTACGATGAAGCATTAACGGTCTATGCTGAAAGATTTGAGAATGCTAATCCCATGAACAAAGTATTCGATCTTTCAAGACTGGAGCCGGGTAAATACACGGCTGTAGTTGGCGATGGTTACACCTCTAGAACAGTAGAATTCGAAAAATAGGCCTACGCCTATTAAAGACTGATTTTATTCTGGGTTGGCATTTTGCCAACCCTTTTTTTTGTTTATACATTCCGCCACTTTCTCAGCTAATATTTATCTTGGGAAAAAACCTGGAATGATACAGCAAGCAGTCAGGGCCAAAGTCAGATTGTCTCTTTATATCAATTATTTTGTGTTTGCCATACTTCTCAATAGTGTGGGTATAGTTATACTGAAGTCACAAAAAGTATATGGCGTGGATGAACTGGCTGCCAGCACTCTGGAGCTTTTCAAGGATATGCCCATCGCCATAGTTTCTTTTATTATGGCCAGTTTCCTTCCCAGGATTGGATACAAGAATTCCATGTTGATCGGATTGGGTCTCGTCACTGTGGCATGCCTTTCCATGTATTTTGGCAATTCCTTCTGGTCAGCCAAAATACTCTTTGCCTGTGTGGGATCTGCTTTTGCCCTGATAAAGGTTTCGGTGTATTCAGTGATTGGTTTGCTGACTGATGATGAAGCCGGCCATAACAGTCTGATGAGCAGCATTGAAGGTGTTTTTATGTTTGGGATAGCGCTGGCGTATTTTATATTCCCGGCTTTCAACAGTGCTGATGACCCCAATGCCTGGCTTAATGTATACTGGCTGTTGTCCGCTTTATCACTGCTCTCTTTTCTTTTTCTCTTTTTCTCAAAATTTGAGGAAGGAGAGCTCATCCCTGGAGCGAACCTGGCTGATGATTTTCGGCAAATGCTCTTGCTGATGCTAAAGCTGCTGGTTCTTGTCTTTGTCTTAAGTGCTTTTCTTTTTGTAATGGTTGAACAGGGTATAATGACCTGGTTGCCGACGTTTAATGAGAAGGTGCTGCAGTTGCCTGAAAACATGGCCATTATGATGGCCAGTATCCTGGCCGTCTCCTTAGGGATAGGCAGGATTATTGCAGGCTGGCTTTCTCAAAAATTTCATTGGGTATGGATCCTATGTATTTGTATGGTTGTAGCTATGATCCTGGTAATTACTGTCTTGCCTAAAGCTGTAAGTTCTGAGATCAGGGTTATTCATTCTTTTTCAGATATTCCACTGATAGGTTTTGTCTTTCCTCTTGTTGGCTTGTTTATAGCCCCTATTTACCCTTTGCTCAATTCCGTTGTATTAAGTGCATTGCCTAAAAATCTTCATAGCCCGATGTCAGGTTTGATCATTATATTTTCAGCTATCGGGGGAACCCTGGGATCACGATTGATCGGATACCTGTTCAAACATGTTGGAGGAGGAAATGCATTTTATTACACCCTCATTCCGATGTCTGCCTTGCTTATATGTTTTTTTATCCTGAATTATCTGACAAAAAAATCAAAGCTCAATGAAGGATCAGTCGCCTGAAATCGTTTTTGCTGAATTATTCAGGGATTTACATCTGGAGCCAGTTTTGGATGATGGCAAACTGATTACTGACGCATTGCCTAAAGGCGATCCTGAAATAATACTGAAAACCTATCGACAGACCAGATCAAATCCTAATTTTAATTTAAAGTCATTTTTTGAGAATCATTTCGAGATTCCTGAAACCTCGGATACAGGCTTTAAAACGGACAGGGATAAATCTTTGTCAGAACATATAGAATCTCTGTGGGAAGTTTTAAGTCGAAAAAGCCTGCAGCCAGTAGCTGGTTCCAGTGCTTTGCCATTACCATATTCTTATATAGTTCCGGGAGGGCGATTTAATGAAATATATTACTGGGACAGTTATTTTACGATGCTGGGCTTGCGAGTCAGCGGCCGCATCGATCTTATCAGAAATATGATCGAAAACTTCTCCTTCATGATCCGTGAATACGGCTGTATTCCCAATGGAAATAGGACTTACTTCCTGGGTAGATCCCAGCCGCCATTTTTTGCCATGATGGTTGAATTGCTGGCAGAGATCGAGGGTGACCAGGTCTACCTGGATTATCTTGATGTACTTCACAAGGAATACAGGTTTTGGATGGAGCAGGATCACGAACTATCAATGACAGGCGACTCTTCAAATCATGTAGTCTTTCTTAATGGTAAAAAGCTGAATCGCTACTATGATGAAAATACAACACCGCGTCCCGAGATGTTTGGTGCGGATTATTATCTGGCAGAGAGTGTTCATGGCAAGCCTGAAGAATTGTTTGCCAATCTTCGCGCCGCATGTGAATCGGGTTGGGATTTCAGCAGCCGGTGGCTCGATGATAATTTAAACTTAAGCAGTATTCACTGCCTGGACATCCTGCCTGTAGATTTGAACTGTTTGATCTGCAAATTGGAATCTGTGTTGGCACATGCCTTCAAGCTAAACAATGACAATGATCAATCAGAGTTACATAAGCATCTCGCTTCACAGCGGGCTCAGCAGATAAAGGAGCTGTTCTGGGATGGGGAAAATCAGTATTTTATGGATTATAATTTCAGGCAGGGCAGATTAACATCTGTCAGGTCTCTGGCAGGAGTATTCCCACTGTATTTTAATTTGGCTTCTGAGACCCAGGCCAAGCACGTTGCACATCTTCTCGAAACTGAATTCCTTGAAGAAGGAGGTTTATCGACCACTACGATTGATTCAGGACAACAATGGGATGCACCAAATGGCTGGGCCCCCCTTCAATGGATGGCTGTTTGTGGATTGCGGAATTATGGCTTTAATGAACTTGCAGATCGTGTGGCTGAGAGCTGGTTAAACTTGAACGAAAAAGTTTTTAAAGATACCGGCAAGATGTTGGAAAAGTATAATGTCAGAGATGTCACTCTGATTAGTGGGGGAGGAGAATATCCTGTCCAGGATGGGTTTGGTTGGACGAATGGGGTTGCCCTCGCTCTCCTGCAGCAGGTTCGTTAATCTATCTAAGTAGGCCAGGGCTTATAGAGCCCATCTAATACTACAGTCCATTCTACTATCCAGAAACTGAAATCATATTCCGGTGCTTATGAAAGCTTTAACGCGGTAATTTGTCTTCAAGGAACAAGCGGATATAATGACAGATTTCTTCAGCTTTGTCCTCCTGAAGAAAGTGACCGGCATTCTTGATAATGATGCGGGGTTGGTTTTTGCAGTAAGGTATCAGATTCAGAAAAAACTTTTCTATGCCAGAGAATAAAGAATCCTTATCAGAAAACATGACCAGGGCTGGTTTATTCCATTCTGATAAGACCTCTCTGGCGCGCAGGAGGTATGGAACTGCAGGGTCTACAAGATTTGAAGGAACGAGTTGTGGAAACGCCTTGACAGATCCCTTGTAGCTTTTATCCGGATAGGGCATCTTATAGGCTTCAAGTGTTTCTTTGGAAAGTTCCGAGACTGTCAGTTTTTGCATTATCCAGGATACAGGAAGAGAAGGGTGGTGTTTGGCAAATAACTGCCAAAGCCTGAATGCAATAGGCAATTTCTTACCCTTTGGCAGGAAAGTGTTCATAATGATTACCCTCTTAAATCTTTCCGGATAAGCACCCAGAAGGCTAAGGCCTAGTAATCCGCCCCAGTCTTGAACAATCAAATTTATGTTTTCAAGATTCAGTTTTTGAATGAAGTGCGAAAGGGAGTCAAAATGAAATTCGAAACTATAGTCTTCCCAGTTCAATAATTTATCGGATTTGCCAAAGCCAATAAGATCTGGGGCTATAAAGCGGGTTCCAGGAAGAAGGCCAACAAATTTTCTATAAAGGTATGACCAGCTGGGTTCGCCATGCAATGCAAGGAAAAGCTCACCGCTGTTTTCATCGATGTAGTGCATCTGCATCCCTTTAAATTCCAGATAGTTAGCATCAAATGGATAATCAGACAGTCTGGAAAATTGGCTGTTGTTGGTTTTCAGAAATTCCATGTAAGTCCTGGCTTTCAGCTCTCTAAGGATGCCAAATTACCAATTGCAGTTCATCGAAGCCATTTTTGTCCGATAATTTGTAAAATTATGATAACTATCATTATTTACATTGAGGTGGATCATCCATTATAACCTTCAAAGGAGGGATATTTAAATTAAAATGAAAGCTATGTTAGTTCATAGAGATTTAACGATTCGGGATATAAAAGATGAATTCACTAAGGTTTTTCCAGGGCTTAAACTTGAAATGTATAAAGTAGCTCATAAAGAAGGCCAGGGCAGTCTAAAATCGGCTGAATTGGCTCATGATTTGAAATTGGGGGATATCAGCGCAAGACTCCATGAAGAGGACTATAATTTTGATCCTGCTATGGTTGTTGCGGATTTTGAAGCTGATTTTGAAGAAAAGTTTGGATTGTTTGTGCAGGTTTTCAGGCGATCCAATAACTTATGGTTACAGACATCCACAACGGATGATTGGACTTTGGAAAAACAAAATGCCAAGGGTCTGAATTCTGTTCAGTTATGAGAATGATGCTCTAAAAAATACTGGAATGAAAATATTGGTACCAACGGATTTTTCGGAATGTGCAGATTTTGCGCTTAATGCAGCATGTCAATTTGCGCTTATAATGGATTCAGACATTACGCTGTTTCATGTTGCAGATTTGCCTGATGAGTTTGGTGCGAAGTCTTCAGATGATAGCCTGGCTGAGCGGGTACAGGAAAGGATGAAGAATAATATCGATGAGCTGATGTCACAGCGTGAGGCTATGGCGGGTTCAGTTGGCGTAAAACTGCATAAGGAATCCTGCTTTGGAAGCTTTACAGAGTCTTTGATTGACTATGATAAGGAACATCAGTTTGATCTTGTCGTTATGGGATCATACGGAGCTTCCGGTAAACAAGAGTGGTTTATTGGGTCTAACACTCAGAAGCTGGTAAGAAAGCTTCGTAAGAATATTCTCGTGATCAAAAATCCGATTTCCAACCTCAGACTAAACAAGGTTATGTTCCCTTCAAATCTAACTGAAACAGACAGAGAAGCATTCATTGAGTTCCTTGAGTTTTTGAAAATATTCAAGACCAAAGAGGTACATATTCTTGCGGTCAATACCTCAGGCTGGTTCAATCAGCCCACACCCATAATGCTAGAGTTATTGAAGGACTTTAAAGCCTTAGCAACCGGAGATTACGATTGTCAGACGCATTATTATTCAGATTATTCGGTTGAAGCAGGTATTCGGCATTTCGCTGAAAAGTATGAAATCGATCTTGTAGGCATTTCTAATATTGGCAGGAGTCCAATTAAAAGACTCTTCCAGGGGAGCAATGTCGAGATGCTGATCAACCACTCTGAGATCCCCATATTAGTTATTGATAACAAGAAGTAGCCCTTAGTTTTTTCAGGCTATGACAAGCATCAGGAGTCCTCTTGACGCAAATCATTTAATAATGCTCTGTAATTGGCGAAATTTATTTTAACACTCCTATGGGAACCTGTGCCATTTAAGTTTTGAAAATACAGTGACTTATGAAGATCAATGAAATAATGACCGACAATATCCTTAGTATAATAAAGGATTACAAATTTACAGAGGTCTGCCGTTTGATGCAGCAACTGAGAATCCATCATCTTCCGCTTGTCGACGAAAAAGGGGCTTTGGTTGGTATGTTCAGCGCCAATGACGCTCTGAAAGCATTCAGTGATGTATTGGTTGGGCGCAACATCGAATCAGAAGCACATATCAATGACATGATAGGAATTGAGGATTGTATGACTAAACGCAAGCTGTATTTATTAGACTCAGAATCAAATGTCAGATATGCGCTTACCGTTATGCAGGAGTTTGATGTATAATCTGTACCTGTAGTGGAAGAAGGTGTAGTGATTGGCATAGTAACAAGCAAAGATGTATTGAATCATACAACAAATTTAGTATCGTGAGCTATAAGCATTTTATGAGTGAATTACTCCTGGTTTTTCTGATGCCATCATTATTTGCATTTCAGGATAGCCCTATGGATTTCAGCTATCCTGAGTTGGATAAGCAGTTATTGTCTTTATGGTTGGCTGCAGATCAAAAAAACGGTGAAGTATGTTACAGCTCAATCGAAGCTATAGAGGCAGAATGGCAGGCTGTGAAGGAATCCCTCGAAGGAAAAGAAGTTTTGCATATCAACATTCCTGAATTTTCAAACAGGGTAGAGGCTTATGTAAAATCTCTGCGTCCGTGCGCGTCTTCAGACAATTGGTCCTGTTTGAAAAGTATTGCTTATCACCTGATGTATGAATTCAGATCGCTCAGACAATGCCTCTTTAAAACAGAATACCCGGTAGATGTTCTGTGGGAATCCATTGATTCTTATAACCGGATCAAAAGAACCATAAATGACAGGATGTTTGATTTACGTGAATGGTTTGAATTTGAAGATCAAGTCAATGACTTTATATGTAAATGGGAATACTATGACTTGCGTCATATCAATGAAATTCACGAGTATTTTCCGGGTATTAATAAAACAAAACACAGTGAACTCAAAAACGATATCAAGAGTTGTATCGTGCGTTTGCTTGAATCAATTGACACGGGCTATCAAAGCAATTTTGTTTTGCCATGCGATGAGTTGGGGGCAGCCCTTCAGGCACTTCTGAAAATGTACTCTGAATCCAAGGTGATAATGTTGATGTAGAATAACAGCTACAAAGTAATCCCGAGTTGAAGATTGAGTCTTGGCTTTACGCCAAAATACCCGAGATCAAATACGCTGTCATTATCTCTTACATAGTAGTCATCTATATTGAGTCCGGCTTCGATACTGTCTTGAATATCCGAATATCTAACTCCTCCACCGGCCAAGAAACCAAGTGTTACACGTTTCCCCAATGTGAATTTGACCCCGATAACTACACCACTTTCTATGGCAAGAATATCTTGAGTTACATCTGCTTCTGTAATGGGTTCAGGACCGAAACCATTGTACCAGGCTTTATAATCACGACTAAAAATGAGTCCAAGGGCATAGGCACCGGCAAACATATCAATATCCGAGAACATCCAGGTATCGGTTTCTTCCCTGTCCAGTCTCAATAGATATGACCTGTATTGGATTTCGGCCTGGATACCAGTGAACTCTTCGAAATTATCTTTTTTCAAAAGCGCCATTGGAGAAATCTGCAAAGATGATTTTCCGCCATTCATATCGAATTCCATGGATAACTCGAAATAGGATTTCCCAAATTGAATAGGGCTTATTTTCAAAGTCTTATTGTTGTCTGCTATTTGGGCATTGGCATGTGGCGCCATGATAAGGCCCATCATAATGAGGACATATTTTAGTACTCTTTTCATTGTATAACTTTTAAATTGTGCGTTCCAAAATATCATAAGAAGTAAGGATATCCACAATATTGTTGGTCTTGTCGACGACAGGAATGCAATTAATTCTATGTTCTACCAACAACCGGGTTGCTTCTACAGACATAGAATCCTGAGTCAGACTGTAAGGATCAGATATCATAATATCTTTGAGGCTTTTATTCATTCAGGCTTCTTTGTTAATAAGAGCTGGCACCACTACTGATTTTAGTATGTCGAGAGGTGTGACAATGCCAACCACCTTTTTTTTCCTTACGATGATGATAGCGTGGATTTCATTCTTGATAAAAACGTCTACCGCATCGGCAATGGTGTCGTTTTCATCTAGGCAAAAAGGCTCACGGGTCATAATTTCTTTAGCCAGTACAGAACGAAATATTTTTTCATTGTGCTGTAGGGACTTGGTAATTTTCAGTCGTGTTAAATGGTGCTGCAACTGATGGTAGTCGGAAGCGCTTATAATACCCAGAGCTTCCCTATTTTCATCCACTACAGGAATATGATGAAAATTGTTCTTCTCAAACAAGTCAGCAATTTCAGATCCTATACAGTTGGGTCCAACTGTTTTCAGGTCTTGTGACATTATCGTATTTAAAGCCTTATCCAAAATAATATTCATTGTCTTTATTTTCTTTTTTCAGAATAGAGCGCTTTTCTGTTTCTAAAGAAGCAGGCCACTATTAATTAGCGATGATTCAGTCAGATAAAACCAGAAGAGGTTTGTCAAGCTCGAATAATTCCATCTTGGTGACACTGCGATTGAACATTTCCTGGAACCAGTTTTTCCTGTGGTGTATCATCACGAGGATATCTGCCTCATTTTCTTCTGCATATTGACTTAGTGTCTGTGATATCGTTCCTGATTTAGGAATAGAAACCAACTCGTAGTTAAGATCACGAAAGTACCCCTCATAGCCTTCATCTCTGTTCAGGGCATCGTTGTCCATGGTCTTAATATGTACCAGTTTGATCTCTGCATCATATACATTACATATGCTGTAAACCGGTTTAAGGACTTCCTTGTCATTGATGAGTTTGTTATCGACACCCATGACAATAGTCTTCATTTGACTGTATTCTGCCGACTCTGGTATGGTTAATACGGGCTTGCCAGATTTCATTATGCAGTGTTCTGTTACCGAACCAACAGTGACATCTTTCAATGCTGTCAAGCCTTTAGTTCCTGTAACAATCCAGTCGTAGTGTTTGTGTCGCGCATAGGAAACAATATATTCCTTGGGCTCTGCTCTTACGATATGATAATCATATTCAACGTCGCTGGTGACCTCATGGAGACGCTTTAATAGTTCTTGCAGGTCACGTGTCGCATTTTCCTTAAGCATATCATCCATGTGATTAAAAATGCTTGACCTATGTTGTGTTTCCATACAGTGAAGGAACGTAATCTGTCCGCCTCCTACATCATTCAGGAACAAGCTTATCCATTTGGCAGCTCTGACGGATACCGACGAAAAATCAATTGGACAAAGTATTTTCATGTTTTAATTATGTTGATCCTAATTTAACGATTAGTCATGAAGAAACAGTACAGGTATTGAGGATTTTAATACAAGTTCCTTAGATAGGCTGGTAAACATAAGGGAGTGCATGAACGATTGATTTTCTGCAATCACAATCATCAAATCCGCTTTGAAATTATAGGCAGATGCCAGGAGCGAATCTCCGATATTCCTGCTGCTCAAGGTAGCTATCTCAAATCCAAAATCCACGTTTTGTTTTTCGTACAATTCCGTGACTATTTTTTCAGCTTCGTCTGTATAGTAGCTGTTTTCTCTTTCTCTGACGTGAAGGAATTTCATATAGGCATTGTAGGAAGAGTTCCAATCTTTGATCTGATGTAGGATCTGTGGTTTGGCTAAATGGTGATCGCTGGCTACCAAAACTTTCGAATAACCCTTGAAGCTGGCTAATTTTGGAACCAGGTAAACCGGGATGTAAAGACTTTTTACAAGACCAAGGGATATTGTACCTACCCATCGGTCAATCAGATCGTAATTATCGCGCGTACCTACAAATGCGATATCCATAAGATGTTGTCGGGAATACTTTGACAGGGCAGCAACGGGTTCTCCGCTGATGGCCTTTATCAATACAATCGATGGGATCTTATCGATTCCCAGGTTTATTTTAATGGTTTCTTCCACTTCTTCGGTAATGCTTGAAATGTAATCCTGCCCAGCCCTAAGCATCAGTGGGCTTTGGATACTCAGGAGACCGGCATGGACATGGATGATATGAAGTTCATCGCTGTCATCTGCAAAATCCAGGGCATATCTGACAGTATTCAACGATACCTCAGAAAAATCAAAGGGTATCAGTATTTTTCTCATAATCTTAGGGTTTCGATTGAAGCACCAATAAAGGAGTTCTTGAGTTAATACTCATCTCCTTGGTGTGACTTTTATGAAACAAATCATCAAAAAAGCCTCTTTTCCTGTGGGTCATGACCAAAAGCTCTATATCCTTTTGTTCCACAAATCGGTTGAGGGCTTCATTAACATCTTCAGATTGTATAAAATGGTTCTGAATCGAGTTATCTGGATATTTTTCTTTCCAGGCTTTTATCAGATCAAAGTACATATCCATTTCTTCTTCCTCTTCTACATGAACCAGGTGAATCTCGGCGCCGGTTACCGTAGCGAGCATGCTGACGGCATCAATATTGGCATCAGGTATTTCATCTGCTTCGCAAGCATAGGCTATCCTGTTGATGCCTGAGAATGTAGCGTTATGTGGAATGATGAATACAGGACGCTCCGACCTTTGCGATACTGCCGTAGATATAGAGCCAAAAAACTTTTTAAATGCACCGGTATCTCCTGTGCTGCCCATGACGATGAAGGCTTCTTTTTCCTTGGCCATCTGGCAAATCTCTTCAACCGGGAAACCCAGTTTGAAGGTTTTTTCAATCATGGGTTTGCTGGACTTTTCACCTACCCACTCCTTGTTGACTTTTTCAAAAAACTCGTCAAGCTGTTTCTCCTTCATTTCCTTAATGGTATTTTCTGTCAATGTATTGACATCGACAGCTGATGGAAGGTAGCAATGTGTCAAATTGATGACGCCACCTATCGCATCTGCCAGTCCATAGGCATATGCCATGGCATTCCATGATGTTTCAGAAAAATCCGTCGGTACAATTATTTTTTTCATAATTCCATAATCCCCTTCCTGCAAAAGAGCAAGGTTTACTTTTTTAATAAAATCATTGATTTCCTCATTCTTATTAAAGCTCAGATTGATATGGTTATTCACCTTGACAGTGGGAATAGATTCAATACCTTCGGATATCAACTTTTTGATATCCTTAATTTCGTCAATCCTAATTTTAATTCCCGCTTTCTGAGCATGTTCTTTGATTTTCATCTTGACATACTCGTAGGTCGAGGTGGGTTGGCCATATAGTTTGAGTCTAATCATAATTATATTGAATTATTCCTCTGACAATTTTTTAATAATGTCAAAAGTGGTGATTATACCTTCCAGCTTACCGTCATCTACAATTGGTATGGCATGAAAAAGATTTTCCTTGAATATTTCTAGCGCAACCCCAATTCTGTCTGCCGTCTCCAGTTTGGCTATTCCTTTGGTCATAATATCTTTGACTTTCCTGGTCTTCAACCTGAACTCATCAATTCTGTTATCTGTCGTTTGATCATTAAATCCACGTTTAAAAAATAAATAGTCTGATTTGCTAACGATGCCTAGGAGTTTACCTTTCTCTACCACGGGGATGTGATGAATCCTGTTTTCACGGAATACCTGTTCAACTTTTTTCATTGTATCTTCAGGTTCGACTGTTTTGACTTCGGTAGTCATCATTGAAGACACAGGAGCTAATAAATCCATATTGAGTTAATTTTATTCAAATCTATATGTAGCTTTAAGTTTTACGGATGATGATCATCATTCAGTTCTATGAGATATATCATAAATCGCCGTATTGACTAATGTAACGAACGATATAGCCCTGCGGCTGCAGGCCGTAATTGATACTGCTATTGATGGTATTATAACCATTAACAGGAACGGATTTATTGAGTCGATCAATAAGTCTGCCTTGAGACTTTTTGGTTATCAGGAGGATGACCTTATTGGGCAGAATGTATCCATTTTGATGCCTGAACCCTACAGAAAGGAACATGATTCCTACCTTATGAAATATCATGAGACACGCAAACCTAAAATTATAGGTATAGGTCGTGAGGTAGAAGGAAAGACCAAAGAGGGAAGGATCATCCCGCTCAGATTATCAGTTTCTGAAGTCATTTTGAACAATAGGATCATATTTACGGGTATCGTTCATGATTTAAGCCAGATAAAGGAGACGCAGAATGAACTACGTAGAGCGAATGAAGCACTTGAAGAAAAAGTCGAAGAAAGGACTATCAAACTGGAAAAACTGGTGAACGACCTTTTGCAAACAAATCGTAAACTTGAACGGAGTGAACTTGAATTAACTGAGGCTCTAAGAAAGGAAATAGAGCTCAACGAACTGAAGTCCCGCTTTGTATCCATTGCTTCACATGAATTCAGGACACCATTGAGCACAATAATGTCCTCTGTAGCGCTTATATCCAAATACACAGAATCGGAACAGGATGACAAGAGACAAAAGCATGTCACGAGAATAAAATCAGCTGTGGTCAATCTTACAGGGATACTCAATGACTTTCTTTCTTTAAGCAAGATTGAAGAAGGCAAGATTGAAATCAAAAAATCCAATGTGGATATTTTGGCCCTTTGTGAGGAGGTCCATGAAGAGGTCAAGGAAATATTAAAAGAGGGTCAGGAATTGTATATTGAGAAAAATGGAGACAGTGCGATTTTCTTTACGGATGCCCGAATTCTGAAAAACATATTGTTCAATCTTGTTTCGAACGCGATAAAGTATTCAGATGATCGTATTGATTGCTTCATCAACATGCAAAACAGAAATTTGGTGATTGAAGTTAAAGACAGGGGTATTGGTATTCCCACCAGCGAACATCACCATTTGTTTGATCGTTTTTTCAGGGCTTCCAATGTCGAAATGATTCAGGGGACGGGCTTGGGCTTGAATATTGTAAAGAGATACGTAAACTTGCTCCACGGAGATATTGATTTCGAAAGTGTGGAAAATTTAGGAACGACTTTTAAACTCAGTTTTCAAAATAGCCAATAAAACTTGAAAATGAAGAAGATACTAGTTATTGAAGATACCCTTGAAGTCAGGGAGAATATATGTGAAATCCTTGAATTGGCGGGATATCAGGTAGATGATGCCCCGGACGGTAAAATCGGTGTGGAAAAGGCTATGAACAACGCGCCAGACTTGATTTTATGTGATGTGATGATGCCTGAGCTTGATGGCTTCGGTGTGCTGAAGATTCTTAACAAGCGTGCTGAAACGAACAAGATACCTTTCATTTTCCTTACGGCTAAAGCGGAAAAATCAGATTTCAGGAAAGGCATGGGTTTGGGTGCGGATGATTATATCACAAAGCCCTTTGATGATGCCGAATTGCTGGATGCCATAGAGATGAGATTGAAGAAGCATGAACAATTTGCCAGCATATCCGGTAATTCGGATGAAGGTATAAAGCGCTTGTTCTCCGAGGCACGGGCGAAAGACGAGTTTGAAAAGCTGTCGGAAGGTAAAGAAACGAGAAGCTTTAATCGAAAAGATATGGTTTTCGAAGCCGGTGGCGTACCCAGGTGGTTATATTTAATCATTGAGGGTCAGGTCAAATTGTACAGAAACAATGAATTTGGGAAGGAGCTGATCACACACCTTTACAAGGAAGGGGAGTTCTTTGGATATTTCCCATTGATCAATGAATCCAACTATGATAATTCTGCGGTGGCATTGACCGATTCCAAACTGCGTCTAATCCCTAAAGAGGACTTTATGCTTTTGCTTTACAACAATAGGGAGTTTGCGGCTCAGTTTATTAAAATGTTATCCAATTCAATGAATTCAACCGAACAGGAATTGATAGAGCTGGCCTATAGTTCTGTGAGGAGAAAAGTGGCGAATGCACTTGTTGCATTCGCCACTACTCAACTAAATCAAACCAATATGGTGATCAGGGTTTCTCGCGATAACCTCGCCTCCAGAGCGGGCACGGCCAAGGAAACGCTGATCAGAACACTGTCTGACTTTAAATCAGAGGGATTGATCGACATTGACGGGGGGGCTATCTCTATACAGGATCTGAAAAAACTTCAGTCAATGCCGCAATAGAACTTATATCCCTAATGACTTAGGTTCCTTCCTATTACTTACCTATCTTAACGGCAAGTAAGGCACTGAGAAATAATGGTACGGCTAACACGGCCAGAATAGGGATATTCAGAAACAGGCTTATCACAACGACTGCCATCATTAGGTAGTACCTTAGAACCACAGTTTTAATATTGGCTTGAAACAATTGCATGACTATTGATTTTTGTTAATGTAAATATGTCACGCAGTATGCTTGATTTTAATGAGTAAGATCAGACGTCATGATGAGTGTAGTCATCATTTTATAAAGCTTGATACATGCGATCATCATTATGGGTTAGGAGATTGCCGCGGCGGCAATGCCATACATGAAAAAGATGCAGCACCAGCGGAAGTATTCAAATTTTTTCCCCAGATATTTACCCAGTAAAAAAAAGGTCCCTGGTCATGCTGTCGTTAAGGATTTCATTTGAACGAATCACCTCCTTTATGGAGTCGTTGTATTCTTTGATATTCATGTTTTAGTGATTCCCGAAGAAAAAGAGCTTAGACTCTTTTTTTGAGAATGTTTTCAGGTTTCCTTCGTCCACTCATTTTTATTGGACGCTTCAAAAGGTTTGCAAATATCATGAAGACGAGAGACATGAAGGCAATTATAGCCTTTGGGATATACAATTGATTATGAATAGAAGCCTTATCGATGATAGCGGGAGACCCAAGCTTATTATTACAGCATTGACACTAAGCATAATATTGGCTTTGTTGTCAGCGATCGCTGAGAGATCGAGTTGATTTCTCAGTGGGGACTTGAATTGGGTCTGCGCACTTTAATTACTGGCAATCGTCAATGTTTCACTCTGATTTTTTCTAAATTCTATATTCTCTTTCATCCAGCTTTGCTTGTCGGTGATGGCCTTGTCTCTGAATACCAGCTTCTTCCTGAGCTGTTCTGTTGTTTTTTAAAATCAGTCTTCGCCCATGAGAACCCTCAGGATCTGACTAGCTGCTTCAGAAATCACGGTACCTGGGCCGAATACACCCAGAACGCCTTTTTCAAAAAGGAAATCATAATCCTTTTGAGGGATCACACCACCTACAATAACAGCAATATCTTCCCTTCCTTTTTCCTTAAGGAGGCCAATCGCTTCTGGAACCAGGGTTTTGTGGCCTGCGGCTAGGGAAGAAATCCCCAGGATGTGAACATCATTTTCTATGGCTTGTCTGACTGCTTCAGCAGGCGTTTGGAATAGTGGCCCTATATCGACATCAAATCCTATATCTGCGAAGCTGGTGGCGATGACTTTTGCTCCACGGTCATGACCGTCCTGTCCCAGCTTGGCAATCATAATGCGTGGTCTGCGACCAAATTTATCTTCAAAGCGATCTGACAATTCCCTGGCTTCCATAAATTTTTTATTTTTCGAAATGACTTTGGAATAAGCACCACTTATGATTTTATTATTGGCGCTGTACCGTCCAAAAACTTTTTCCATGGCCAATGAAATTTCACCGAGTGTGGCTCTGGCCCTGGCCGCTTCTATAGCAGCATCCAGTAAGTTACCTTCAGATGTTCTAGCATAATCAGTAATGCGATTCAATGACTCCTGAACTCTGGATTCATCCCTTTCGGATTTGATTTTACCAAGTCTTTCAATCTGTGCCGTTCTTACTTTTGTATTGTCAAGTTCAAGGATGTCTATGTTTTCTTCATCTGTTACGCCGAATATATTGAGCCCGATGATTTTATCATCTCCGCTGTCAATCCTGGCTTGCTTTTCTGCTGCCGCTTTTTCGATCCTCATTTTAGGGAGCCCTAATTCAATAGCTTTTGCCATGCCCCCATGTGCTTCGATTTCCTGGATTATTTTCCAGGCTTTTTCAGCGAGCCGCTCCGTTAGATATTCAACATAATAGGAACCAGCCCAAGGGTCAACCACCTTGGATATATCTGTCTTTTCCATGATATACTTTTGAGTTTCCCGAGCTATTCTGGCAGAATAGTCTGTCGGCAGGGCCAATGCTTCGTCAAGTGAATTGGTATGGAGGGATTGTGTCCCCCCGAATACCGCTGCCATTGCTTCGATTGAGGTTCGTGCTATATTATTGAAAGGATCCTGAGCTGTCAGACTCCAGCCAGAGGTCTGCGAGTGTGTTCTCAGGGCCATAGACTTTGGATTCTTGGCACCAAAGGATTTAATGATTTTGGCCCACAGTATACGTGCGGCCCGCATTTTGGCAATTTCCATAAAATGATTCATACCGATACCCCAGAAAAAACTGAGTCTCGGTGCAAAGTCATCTATATCAAGCCCGGATTCTATGCCTGTCCTGACGTACTCCAATCCGTCGCTCAATGTGAATGCGAGTTCAAGATCTGCTGGAGCACCTGCTTCATGCATGTGATATCCGCTGATACTGATAGAATTGAATCGTGGGATATGCTGAGAGGTGTATTTGAAAATATCTGCTATAATCCTCATCGATTCAGCAGGAGGATAAATGTAGGTGTTCCTAACCATGAACTCTTTGAGGATATCATTCTGTATGGTGCCGCTTAGCTGGTCCTGGCTGACTCCCTGCTCTTCACCAGCGACGATATAAAAAGCCATGACAGGAATAACCGCACCATTCATGGTCATACTGACTGACATTTTATCCAGGGGAATCTGGTCAAAGAGTATTTTCATATCCTCAACAGAATCAATGGCTACACCTGCCATTCCTACATCTCCTTTAACGCGCTCATGGTCAGAGTCGTATCCCCGGTGTGTTGCCAGGTCAAATGCTACAGATAGGCCTTTTTGGCCTTGTGCGAGATTGCGTCTGTAAAAAGCATTACTCTCTTCAGCGGTAGAGAAACCAGCGTATTGACGTATTGTCCATGGACGAGATGCATACATGGAAGAATACGGGCCTCTCAGATAAGGTGCTATGCCAGCTACAAATCCTCGTTCTTTATTGTTTTCAAGGTCTGTTGGATTATATCTGCTTTTGATTTCAATTTCTTCGGGGGTTTCCCATTTCGTCAATGCTTCACCAATAGAGGATGTCTTTTTGTCGAATTGAATTTCTCCCTTAAGCTTTTGGTGGATATCGAAGCTTAGGCGTTCGAAGAAATAAGAACCCGATGCAGGGTCTATTACCCTGTCGATATGTGATTCCAACCTCAAGAGGTGATGGATATTTCTGCTGATACGTCGCCCTGTCTGTGTGCCATGCGCTTTTTCCTTTGAATCTGATGCAGGTATACAAATGTGATCTGCGCCAGCTATAGCAAGTGATAAGGCTTGATTACTCAAGCTTATCTTGCTGTAATCCTTGTCGTTGTTTTCATCGATTCGGGCCATACTGATAATTCTTGTTCCGACAGGTAAGATGCTTCTTAGTACTCTCACCAACAGTATATTTCTGTAAAACCGATCATCAGCCTGAATGGCAACTTCCAGCTTGTAACTTATGCGATTGAATTTATCTTCACTCTTTGACAACAGTGTATTTAGGGTTTTTATAATTTTTTTGCCCGAATCAGTAATACTTGTGTTCAAGGTATCGGTATTGTTCAGGCAGAGGTGTGCCCAATCGAGCTTTTCAAACATCGTAAGAAACTCCCCTCCAATATCATGATCCTGTACTGTTATACTGATGTGTAATTTTAAAGGATCATAGTTTTTGTCTTCAAGAAATTTCTTAATAATATACGTCAGCTCAACAGGATTGTCGAGCCTTGAATGAAAGCTCAGCTCTATAAAATCAAGATGGATTTGAGCTAAGAGGGCATTAAGCTGATCGATTGATGTCTTATGGTTCAGTATAAAGTGTAAGCGTTCCGCGCCTTGTTGAAGTGCTTCCAGCGCTAATGAATTGCCGATAGAGGGATTTTCAACGCTTATAGACTCAGTAATTTTCCAGTTGTTTTGACGCGATGCGTATCTGGGAGAAGGAGTCTCTTTCGGAAGATCATCTTCATGGTAAAACGCATTGCAGGGAATACCTTCGTCAAGAAGCCAGTCAAATTCGGAAATAGCTTTTCCCTTATGGTCTTGGCTAACTTTTTCCAACCAAGCCTCTTTGCTGGTATAAGGAAAATCCTTGAATAAGTCCTGCTTGTCCATTAATTCTTGTTTGTCGGAAGCGATCTAAAAATAAGGTATAAATTTACCAAATAAGAAACACTCTCTTTATCTCATTTAAAGCAACTCCAGTATGGAAAACGGGTTCAGTTATTTTAGGATAAGTAAAAATCAACATGTAAGCACACTGCTTATATCCAGGCCTGATAAATCGAATGCTTTCAATGAAGAGTGTTGGTTGGAGCTCAAAACGAGTATTGAATGGCTGGGCCAGGATAAGGATACCAGGGTCATTATATTGAAAGGGGAGGGTAAGAATTTTTCAGCGGGTATGGACCTGTCTACACTTATGGGGATTCCGGGTCGCTGGCAGGATGATTGTGAAGCGCGTAAACGCGAAGATATTGCAGGGTTTATAAAGCATATCCAGGAATGTATATCCAGCATTGAACATTGCCCGGTACCGGTTATAGCCTGCATTCATGGGGCTTGCATTGGCGGTGCCTTAAGTATTGTGACGGCTTGCGATATGCGCTATTGCAGTCATGACGCCTATTTCTCTGTTCGGGAAACATTACTTGGTATCGTAGCGGATATTGGAGTGCTTCAGCGTATGCCTGCTATGATAGATCCCGGCACTATGGCTGAACTCAGTTATACCGGGCGCAACTTCTATTCCGAAGAGGCGTTAAACTATGGTCTTGTTACCAGGGTATATGAGACCAAGGAAATGCTTGAGACTTCTGTTGAAAAACTGGCGCATGATATTGCAAGCAATTCGCCTCTGGTAATCAGGGGCATTAAAAAAGCCTTATTGTACAGGCGTGATCACAGTACAGATGAAGCACTGGATCAGATAGCTCTTTACAATGCAGCCTATCTGTTGTCAAAAGATCTCGCAGAAGCAATGTCAGCATATATGCAGAAGCGGAAACCCCGTTTTGGCTAAAGAGGAATGTTACCGTGTTTTTTCTGTGGTAGTTTTTCCACTTTGTGTTCAAGAATGGCATAGGCTCTAATGAGCTTACGGCGAGTGTCGGATGGATCTATAACCTCATCTATAAAGCCTCTTTCAGAGGCACTGTATGGGTTTGCAAACAACTCAGCATACCTGTGTTCTTTTTCAGCCAGTGTTTTTTCTGGGTCATCAGACTCAGCAATCTCTTTCCGGAAAATTATTTCGCTGGCACCCTTGGCTCCCATCACGGCAATCTCTGCTGTTGGCCAGGCATAATTGAAGTCTGCGCCTATATGCTTTGAATTCATAACATCGTAAGCACCGCCGTAAGCTTTCCGTGTGATGACCGTGACTTTAGGAACAGTAGCTTCACTGAGGGCATAGAGCAGTTTGGCGCCATTCACAATTATCCCGTTCCATTCCTGGTCGGTACCCGGCAAAAATCCTGGTACATCAACAAGTACTAGCAGGGGTATATTAAAACAATCGCAAAAACGTGTAAAGCGGGCTGCTTTTTTAGAACTATCTACGTCCAGACATCCAGCCAGACTCAGGGGCTGATTGGCTACGACACCGACAGCGCGACCGGCTATTCTGCAAAATCCGACGATGATGTTGTCGGCATAGTTTTCATGAATTTCAAAAAAGCTTTCTTCATCTACAATTCCCTTTATGACGTCCTTCATCTCGTAGGGTTTATTAGAACTTTCCGGTATGATACTTTCCAGTTGATCCCTCTTTTCATCACCCATATCATAAGCCAAAATGGGTGTTTTTTCTTCACAATTCTGAGGAATATAACTCAAGAGTTGTTTGAGCTTTTTCATGCAATCCAGGTCATTCATGGCCGTCAGATGGGTAACACCTGACTTGCTGGCATGTGTAGAGGCGCCACCAAGCTCTTCGGCTGTTACAATCTCGTTGGTAACTGTTTTTACAACATTGGGTCCGGTTACAAACATATAACTGGTATGTTCAACCATAATCGTAAAGTCTGTGATGGCCGGGGAATACACAGCACCTCCGGCACAAGGTCCCATGATAGCTGATATCTGAGGGACAACGCCAGAGCTTAATACATTCCTGTGAAATATATCTGCATAACCACCCAATGATCTAACCCCTTCCTGGATACGTGCGCCACCCGAATCATTGAGACCTATAACCGGTGCACCGGTTTTCATAGCCAGGTCCATGATTTTACATATTTTCTCGGCATGTGTTTCCGAAAGCGAGCCACCGAATACCGTAAAATCCTGTGCAAAGACATAGACCGGCCTCCCATCAACTGTTCCATATCCGGTAACAACTCCATCACCATAAAACTGCTGGTTTTCCATGCCAAATTCTCGCGTTCTGTGCGTCACCAGCATACCTATTTCCTCGAAGCTTCCACCGTCAAGTAATAATAGAACACGTTCTCGTGCCGTTAGTTTTCCTTTTTCATGTTGCTTGGTAATTCTGTCTTCGCCTCCCCCTAGCTTGGCTAGTTGAATTTTTTCTTGTAATATCTTTTTTTGTTCTTTCATTTCCCGGGACTCGATTTAAATGATTAAAGGTGTCTGGAATTAAACCATGCAGCGTTGCTGTTTTTTGCAACCGTCAATTTATCTGTTTGTGAAATCCAGGCCCTGATTGACAGTTTTGCTGCCACACGACTGAGTTCTTTGTCACTCGATTGCAATGCTTCTGGTGAAAAATATTTATTGACAAAATGCGTGTCGAAATCACCCGTTCTGAATGCCTCATTTTCGCATACAAAATAACCAAACGGCAAGGTAGTCTCAACACCTTTTACCCGGAATGAACGTATAGCATCTTTTAGTTTTTGAATAGCTTCAATACGGGAAGATGCGTGACACACCAGTTTAGCGATCATTGGGTCATAGTAAATGGGAATAGTCATGCCTTCATAGTAGCCGCTATCAAGCCGCACACCTTCCGATTCTTCGAGGCTATACTCCTCCAGTTTTCCTACTGAAGGCAGAAAGTTATTCATAGGGTCTTCGGCATAAATCCGCAATTCGATGGCGTGGCCTTTGATTTTGATCTGATCCTGACGTATTGACAAGACTTCATTTCTGGCTACCTTGATTTGCTGTTCAACCAGGTCTATGCCTGTTATCATTTCAGTCACAGGATGTTCAACCTGGAGCCGTGTATTCATCTCGAGGAAATAGAAGTTTTTTGCCTCGTCGAGAAGGAATTCTACAGTGCCTGCACCCGAGTATTTACATGCGTGAGCAACATGAACCGCCGCCTCACCCATCTTTTGGCGGAGCTCCGAATCCAGTATAGCTGATGGAGCCTCTTCGACAACTTTTTGATGTCTTCTCTGGATCGAGCACTCCCTTTCGAACAGGTGAATCACATTTCCATGGTTGTCGGCAAGTACCTGGATTTCAATGTGACGTGGCGAGGTGATATATTTTTCAATAAATACTGAACCATCTCCAAATGATGACTCTGCTTCGCTGATAGCGCGTTTCATCTGGCTCAGTAATTCCGATTCTTCATAGACAATACGCATTCCTTTACCGCCACCACCGGCAGATGCTTTTATAAGGACAGGGTAACCGATCCATTCTGCTACTTCCCTGGCTTCAGCAGGATCGGATACTGCTTTATCTGTTCCCGGCAACATGGGAATGTCAAATTTCTTTACGGCTTCCTTGGCAGCCAGTTTACTTCCCATAAGACGAATGGCATTCGGCTTGGGACCTATAAAGGTGATGCCATTCTCTTCAACCTTGCTTGCAAACTCAGCATTCTCGCTGAGGAATCCATACCCGGGGTGTATGCCTTCGGATTGCGTTTCTTTGGCTACCGATATAATCTTATCCATGTCAAGGTAGGATTCTGTGGAAGCATTTCCTCCAATACGATAAGCTTGATCAGCATAGAGCACGTGAGGTGCATTTCGGTCTATATCAGAATAGACAGCTACAGTTTTAATCCCCATTTTTCGGGATGTCTTCATAACACGCAGAGCTATCTCACCTCTATTGGCTACAAGAATTTTCTTCATGGTACTGTATTAATTCAGTTTGATTAAAACCTGGTGCTTATCTACCGAATTACCCTTGGAAACGAGAACCTCTTCTACACTTCCGTCCGCTTCGGCTTTTAAAATATTTTCCATTTTCATAGCTTCAAGTATGACCAGATCCTGGTCCTTCTTAACCTCGTCCCCTGCTTTAACAAGGATTTCAAGTATGAGACCCGGCATAGGTGCCATAATTTCCTTCTGTCCATTGTCTGCTACAGCGGTCATACCCATTTTATCAATAAGTTGCTCAAGGATGGTTTCAATTTTTACTTTGATTTCCCTGTTATTGATATTGACTGTTACACATTTTGAATCCTGGTCTATGTGGAGTATAGAAGCGATGTAAGAGACCTTATCGTCAAGCAGGTGGAATTTTGAATCTTTGAGGGGGATTAGATCCATATGCAAAATTTCTTCCTCTTCAAAGATGTACTCCTTATCATCAATTCGCGCGGTGTAGTGCATTCGGGTTATTGGTTTTTTATGTAAATATTTAAACCGTATGTGGCCCTTATTGATTTAGCTACATCTGGATTAATCAGCTTTTATTAATATTGGACCTTCAAAATCTAGTTTTCTAAGGGAATATAAACTTAGGAATAAAATATACTTTAGATATCTAAAATCAATACTATGAATAAAAAAATAAGTCTCATCACTTTGTTTATAATGGCTTTAATATGGTTTTCCTGTGGGGGTGACAACCAGACCAAAAAGAGTTCTGAGCCTCAGCCAATGCCTAAAAGCATGATTGTTGAAAAATCTGATAACCATGAAAGCGACGCAACTAAAGAAAATGAGACAGCAGCCGAAATTGAGGAAGAAACAATAGAGGAAGTACCGGAAGAAACACCCGAAGAAGTAGTAGAAGAATCCGAAGCTATGACAGATGAGCAACTGTCGAAAGCAGATAAGATAATTGCATCTGTAAGTGATGCGGTTGTAGATGCCGTAGACAGCAAAAAGCTGTTTAGGATGCACTGTGCAATTTGTCATGGCTTTAAAGGCAACCAGATGATTAATGGTGCCAAGGATTTAACAAAGTCAAAAATTTCTCTGACCGAAAGTGTAGCTCAGGTTTATCATGGAAAAGGCCTGATGACTCCATATAATAATATTTTATCTGAGGCAGAAATAGTCGCTTTAGCGAAATACACGGAGACATTGCGCAAGAAGAAATAAATGGAAACGCTCTCAGACCTTCTCAATATCCTTGAACTTGAAAAAATCAAGGAAAACAGTTTTGTAGGTCAAAACTATATTACTCCCTGGCGTATAATATTTGGTGGCCAGGTCCTGGGTCAATCTCTTCATGCTGCTTATGCCACGGTTCCGGAGGATAGGTTCGTTCACTCCCTTCACGGCTATTTTATACTTCCAGGCAATGTCGATATACCTGTAGAGTATGAGGTAGATATTACCCGTGATGGCGGCAGTTTTACCACTCGTCGGGTGCAGGCGCGTCAGAAAAATAAAACCATCTTTGTAGCAGCCATTTCATTTCAGGTAAGGCAGGAAGGTCTGGAACACCAGATTTATATGCCCAATGTAGTTTCTCCAGAAATCCTTATGACGGACCTGGAGCAACTGCAGGATATCAAGGATAGCCACCCCATGCTCTACCAGCGTTTATCGCGATTGCATCCCAATCCTATTGAATTCAGGCCTGTGGAGCAGGTTTTTACCCGTGAAATGAAAAAACTGGCTCCATTCCGACACGTCTGGATGAAGTCAAAGGAATTATTGGAAGCAGACCCTCGTGTGCATCACCAGGTGCTGGCCTTTGCATCAGACTATAATTTATTGGGGACTGCCCTGCTGCCGCATAGAGAGACCTTGAGTGATCAGAACTATTTTATTGCAAGCCTTGATCACGCCATGTGGTTTCACAGGGATTTTGATATCAATGAATGGTTGCTTTTTGCTATGGACAGTCCAAGCGCATCAAATTCAAGGGCATTGACCCGAGGTAATATTTTCAGTCGTGAGGGCAAACTGGTCGTTTCACTGGCTCAAGAGGGTTTAATACGCATTTTTCGAAACGAAGCCTGATCTATTTGGCTTTATTCTGAACATTGGGTACTGAAATTATGTATATATTCATGGTTGAGGCTTAAATTGAAATGATGAAAAAAAGAGAATTTCTTAAAACCAGTTCTATATTAACCGTTGGTGCACTGACTGTGCCCATGTCTTCCTGTAAAAGTGGAGGTGAATCTCCTCAGCAAGCAGAAAATACAAAAAGCTTCACACCTTTTGCACTTCCACAGCTGCCCTATGCTTTTGAAGCCCTGGAACCAAGCATAGATAAAATGACTATGGAGATTCACCATGGAAAACACCATGCGGGATACGTCAGGAAGCTTAATGCTGCCCTTGAGTCTCATGCCTTGGCTGGAAAGTCACTCGATGACATTGTTTCTTCAGTTGGTCCTGATGACGCAGCAATAAGAAATAATGGTGGAGGTCACTATAATCATAGTTTGTTCTGGGAAATAATCAAACCGGGTGAATCTCAAATGCCTTACGGAAAATTATCAGATGCCATTAATTCAAATTTTGGCTCCTTTGAAAAATTGAAAGAAGAGTTTTCTACAGCTGCCGCAACACGATTTGGTTCTGGTTGGGCCTGGTTATCTCTGGATTCAAACAACAAATTATTTGTGAGTTCTACACCAAACCAGGATAATCCACTGATGTCTAAGCTTGTAAGCACACCGGGTCATCCTATCCTTGGACTTGATGTATGGGAACACGCCTACTATCTTAAATATCAGAATAAGCGAAAGGATTATATTTCCAATTTCTTCAATATAATCAATTGGGAAGAAGTAGCCAGGAGGTATGATGCGCTAGTCTAGTTCCAGAATATACCACTCGATAGATGCCAGATCCAGGTTGGGCCGCCGGCCTGTATCCTCGGGGGCATAATGTTCCGCTAAATAGTCTAGTATGGGAGCTTCTTTTTCTCCCAGATCGGGCAGGTTCTGTGTTTCCTGCATCCATCGTATCATTTGTAGCCATCCCCCCCGGTTAGCTCTGTTTTGAGTGATCATTTTTGATGAATGGCAGGATAAACAGGATGACTTTATATGCTTGAAATTCTTATCGAAGACCATGCCCGTCTTGATGTGGATTCCGTTTTCCACACGATCCCAATCATTTCGAAGGAGGGCAGCGCGTTTATCTGCCAGTCTTGCTAATTTCTCCTTATCGTAGTGTGGTTTGTTGAAATAGGCGTCTATGTCATTCCTTACCGGGAGATAAACAAGCAAGGCCACCATCAAAAACACGAGTGAGCCGAGCATACCCAGTAATATGTTCCACAGGTAATCGGTGTTGTTATTTGGCTGATTTTTCACTTATACTACTTTTACAGCTATACGATGACAGGCATTATTCAGATACCCTTTTGGATTCCACCCTGGAAGGATGATAGGCTGTGTATTATTATCCGAATCTGTTGCCCGCGCCCAAATTTCGTAATAACCTTTTTCCGGGAATTCTATTTCAGCTGCAAAGGATTGCCAGGCGTACCTGTTGGCTTGTTCCTCCAAATTGCAGGCCTTCCAATGCATGCCAAAATCTATCGAATATTCCATTTTTATGACTTTCTCAGCACTTGTCCACGCATGTCCATTGATAGGTAATTTCTGTCCGAGTTCTATGGTAGCGCCTGTTTTTGGAAAGGTGATGAGTGACTTGACGGGCATATTTTTAATGATACACATATCCTCATCTTTTACTTTTGTGCCTGGCGCAACAGCTTTACATGGTACTCTATAGGATTGTCCACCCATTTTTGCACCATCATGCACTTTGTCGCGTACAACCAGTTTGTTGACCCATTTTCCTGAACACGAAGCCGGATAGCCTCCGAATACCAGTCTTAGAGGATGACCGTTCATCAAAGGCATATCCTCATCATTCATGGCCCAGGCCAGGAGGCTTTCTGATTCCATCGCTTTGGCTATCGGCACACCGCGAGATATGCTGCTTTTATTCGGGTCACCACTAAGGTGCGTATCGGCGCCATAATACCCCAGGTACTGAGCACTGTCTTTTAAGCCGACATCATTCAGAAGATCAGCAAGCCTTATACCTGTCCATTTGGCACAACCCACAGCTCCTGTACTCCATTGATTTCCTTTTGCAGGTGGATTGAATTCACTGCGGCCATTGCCGCCGCATTCAATGACAAGCTTAAGGCTTAGGGTCTGGAATTTTTTCTTGAGCTCATTCAAGGTATATGTTTTCCTGGAGCGCACAGCTTCGCCAGCTATTTCAATTTTCCAGTTGGACGGGTCGGGATTTACAGGAGGTATTCCGTTGTTGCGGACAAAGAATAATTTATTAGGCGTCAGAGCATCATTAAGAAGATGAGCCGGCGTTTCGGCATTTACCGGCCTGTCATTCAGAACTATGAGCTCATCACTTTTACCGGGAATTCCCACCAGGGGAAGCATGTCATAAGTCAAATTTCTCCCGAATACCAGGGGCATCCCTATCATGGCCGCTACGCTGTTAATCGCAGATTTTTTGAGAAATTTTCTACGCGATGTTACTGTCCGTTTATTCTTCATTAACTGGATTTTTCATGGACTCCTTATCCTGGAGCACGGCCAAATGATCCGAAAAGCAAAGTTCATCACAATTCTGTGCGACAGGATAAATGTCCGGATTGTTTTTATTCAAATAACTCCATTCAATCCAGGAGCCATCATAATTTTTTACAAAAGGATAATTCAAAATATGGCGCAATACAAAATACGTATGCGCAGATCTGGAACCCGATTGACAGTAGACGATAATCTTCTTGTCAGGACTTATGTTTTTTCTATCCAGATCATAATGGAGGTCCTTAAGGGACTTTATTCGATGATCCCCATTCAGATCCACCAGTTCCGACCAGTTCAAATGCACTGAACCCGGAATACGACCACGTCCAAATGCTCCTGGTTTGTAGGAGTGAATGCCGTCATTATATATGAAGGGTTCGGCATTGTATTCATAGGGCTCCCTCGTGTCTATGATCAGGTAGTTATCATCATCAATGGCCATCCTGACTTCTTCGGAAGTGGCGGAGCCCGAAGAATCCATCTCCTCCAGGGCTATATTCGTGCTGTCCACAATTTTTGCGGGCCCTGAAGACAGAGGATAACCAGCTATTGTCCAGGCTTTTAATCCTCCATTAATAATTTTAAAATTTTTAAAACCATACAGCTCCAAAATCCACGCGAACCTGAATGCGTCGACATTGCCTTTTCGATCATAAAGAAGCAGTAGGGTGTTTTGGTCTACACCGGATTCAGACAGAATGTTTTGGATCTTGTCTTTTTGAGAAGCCAATCCCCCAATACTATCTATGCTAGTGCTGTAGTCTTGACGCCAGAGATTGGTGGCGTCTTCGATATGGGATTTTTCAAAGTCCTCTGGTTTTGAAAGCTGTATAATTCTTACCTGATGCACACCGGAATTTATACTGTCCAGGGCTTCTTTTGCTGAAACCAGATAGTTTGAAAGCACATCATATTTAGAAGCTGAAAATGTTTCTTCCTTTGCCTTGGAGTCATTACAGCTGAGCTGGCTTAAGACCATTAAAAGTGATATAGCTAAAAATCTGATCCTCATTTTTCGCTGCTTGAACTGGAATAATCTTTGGAAGATTATCCTCCAAAGGTCCTAAATATAAATCTATTCGATTTTATCTACTGTATCCTGGGTTACATAGCATTTTAGATTTTTTCTCTTTATAACCATATACAGTATGCTTTTGATAGCTTTAGCGCATATGGATTTTAGCTGTTATGAAGCAAAATAAAATGTAAATGACACCACAGATCTTTGAACTAGTGGCCGGATCGATGGGCTTTAAGTCTGATGCATCAGATTGGACCGGAGCACAATCTGTCATTGTCACTGCGACGTATGCGACAGAAGAATTTAAAGCTTTTGATAACATCCTGGCCTTCATTGAGGGTTTCACTGCAGTCGACTGTGAGCATAGAGAGAGTGCATAGATTAAACAAATTGTTACTGTTATAGTTTATTATTGTGGACATCGAAACATCGAATCATTAAAGCATTAAAGCAATAAATCCATGGGATATCTAGAGACCACTAAAGATGTATACAAAGAAGCAGCGTTGACGCCTGATGTAGGCTTGTGCTGCACGACGAATCCAATCTGGGAATTGCCGGGATTGAAGATTCCTCTTATCATGCAACAGATGAACTATGGTTGCGGGAGTACGGTGCACCCGCGTGACCTTGTAAATAATCCACGGATACTGTATGTCGGTGTTGGAGGTGGCATGGAATTGCTTCAATTTGCCTATTTCTCAAGGCAGGAAAATGGCGTAATCGGCGTTGACGTCGTAGACGAAATGCTTGAGGCGTCGAGGGTGAACTTCAAGGAGGCAGAAGCTATGAATCCCTGGTTCAAATCTGAATTTGTGAACCTCAGAAAGGGCGATGCCTTGAATTTGCCACTCGATGATAACAGCATTGATGTGGCGGCACAAAACTGTTTGTTCAACATATTTAAAACTGAAGACCTGAAAAAGGCGATTGCAGAAATGTACCGTGTCCTCAAGCCACACGGGCGTCTCGTGATGAGCGATCCTACTTGCGAGCAGGAAATGAGTGATAAGTTGAGAAATGACGAACGGCTCAGGGCATTGTGCCTGAGTGGTAGTCTGCCGATAAATGAGTATGTCAAAATGTTAACAGATGCGGGATTTGGAACGATCGAAATACGAGCGCGCAAAGCCTATCGGATCCTCGACCCTGTGCATTATGGCGTTGACGAACTCATCTACATAGAATCCATAGAGGTGGCTGCCATAAAAGACTTGATGCCAAAGGACGGTCCGTGTATATTTACCGGAAAAGCAGCCATATATTATGGCGAAGAAGATTATTTTGATGATGGCAAAGGCCATACTTTATTAAAGAATCAGCCGCTGGCAATCTGCGATAAAACGGCTGGTGCCCTGGCTTCCCTGGGAAGGGATGACATTTTTATCAGTCCTTCAACTTTCCACTATGATGGGGGAGGGTGTTGCTGATAAAAGTCTTTGGAGTTGCCATTCTATTAGTATAGGAAAGCTCGAAAAGATTTTTATAAATTTGCACTCCTATTCAAGTTGAGGGTATAGCTCAGTTGGTTTAGAGCGCTTGCTTGACAGGCAAGAGGTCGGCAGTTCGAGTCTGCCTATCCTCACCCGGAAAGCGTCTTGCGGAAAAGCATGGCGCTTTTTTTAATGCTTCAATGCTTCATTCCATTAATGCGTTAATTATTAATTGTGGGGGTATTAAGTTAAATAAGCTATTGCAGCTTGAATGTGAAAGCCTTGCCCAGAGGTATTTGATTGAAGGCATAAAGTTCAGCAGCTTTGATATAGGCAATACGAGGATAGCCTCCTGTGGTTTGTCCTTCCATGAGGATTACAATCAATTGTCCTGCCGGGGTAAGTTGTATGAATCCGGGTAGTATGGGAACGCTTTTTTTCAAATGTTTTTCCAATCTTAGTTTCGGCCCTGACAAGCCGGCACCCATGCGGTTGGCATCTCTGTGCAATTTGAATTCTTCGGAAAAAAGAGACTTGATAGAATCGGGGCTCATGAAGTCGAATTCTGGGCCTTTACTGATGTTAATCTTCGATCCATCTGAAATGCTTTCTTTGGTTATGCCGGTTTGGAATATTTCTTCAGTACTATTCAAAAACTGCCATGGGATTTCCATGCCTTTGCGAAATGGCTTGCCCCCATTAAGACCCAGTCCCGAACTCATGCACGATGCAAAGGATCCATAGTATGAATCTGCGTCAGTTTTTCCTTTGATGGCCAGGTAGGCCCGGCTCAGCCCCCGGGCTGAGCCTCCGCTCAGGCGCCCTCCTTCCGGCACGGTAATGCGTTCATTGAGCGGGATGGCGAAGCCATCAAGCCTGAAGTCCATATCAGCGCCCGTTACAGCGATATGTGCTGGTTTGGAAAATTCGAGTGTAGCGGATACATAGTTCATTTCGAGGCATGCCGTGCCGGGGGGATTACCCACAAGCGTATTGGCCAGGCTGGCAGATCTCTGGTCCAGGGCGCCTGAGCGCGGTATGGCATAAAAGGCCATACCGGGCCTGCCGGAATCCTGTAGGCTTGTATAAACACCGGGCGATATGATTCTAATGAAGCCCATTATATTCTGCAATCGTGAGTTTTTTTTCTAGCAAGTTCAAATAGCGTTCCCCGGATATAGACTCAAGCCTGATTTTGTCACCCGGATTCAGCCATACAGGCGGCAGATTAGGGATATTGAGGATACTGCAAGGCATATGTCCAATAATATTCCAGCCTCCAGGACTTGTCAGGCTATATACGCCCAGATAGTCTTCTGCAACAGCTACGGAGCCAGCTGATACACGCTGGGAAGGCCCGTCTTTTCGAGGCACCTGAAGGGATTGATCCAATGAACGGGCATAGACGAATCCGGGTAAAAAGCCGCGCATACTTACCTGATATTCCTTGCTAATGAGTCTATCAATGTATTCTTGCTTATCCAGTCCACTAAGAGCTGACAACCGGTCCCAATCCGGGCCATCAAAGCAAACCGGCCAGAGGTATTGATTCCCTGTGCCTTCACCCTTGAATTTCAATTGTGATAATTGATACATCGACTGGTAATTAAAGAGATGATTAAGCTTGATAAGTATTTCGGTTTCAGTATGAATGACTTCTTCAACAAAAGGCAATCGCGAGTCATGGATTTGTTTGGCCAGGGGATAGAGCTCCTCAGCTTTTGCGTCATTTGCTTTAAGGATAAGAAAATCCTTTTCAAAGACTTCGATCCTAAGAGACAGATCAGCTATGCGGATGAATCCTGACATGATGCGATTTCAGATAATCATGGATGAGAGCTGCCTTCTTGACGGCAGATGAGGTGTCGCTATGCAAGCAGATACTATCTGCTTTTAATTCCAGTTTCGAATCCCGGCTCGTCACCACATACCCATTTAATATATTCTTTACTTGATTCATGAGCTCCTCGTCCTCATGAAGGACGGCATTGTTGTATTTCCTGTTTCGCAATCGACCATCGGGTTCATATCGTCTATCGGCGAAACACTCATGGATAAAGGACATGTCATTTTGCTTGCACAGCTCTCCAAAGCGGCTTCCAGCCAATCCCATTATTTTAAGATCATTATCGATCTCACGAATCAATTTGATATATGCAATTGCTATGATGTCATTTTCATGCAGGTGATTGTAAAGCGCTCCATGGGCTTTTACATGTCTCAGTCGGCCACCCAATGATTCACACGTAGCTTTGAGTGCACATACCTGGTATCGTATATCTGCAAGAAGTTCACGATCATCCTGGTCAATTAGTAATCGACCGAAATTTTTCCTGTCCCTGTAAGAGGGGTGAGCGCCAATATTCAGCTTTCTTTCAATAGCAGCAGACAAGGTATTTTGTATCAGCATTGGATTTCCCGAATGGAATCCACAGGATAGATTGCAACTCGAAATGAAAGGCATGATTTCTAAGTCATGGTTCTCACCTGTTAAAGGGTGTTCCTCACCCATATCGCAATTGAGATCTATGCTTTGGAACATGAAAGGCATTGAATTTAAAGTCTAATTATTTAATTTAAGACAATATACTACAGAATGAACCGGATATCAGCCTTGCTCATATTTTTTATTATTCTATCTTATCAGGGACTTACCCAGTCCCTCGAGCGTGTTGAACCTCCTTTCTGGTGGGTAGGAATGAATAATACGGAACTGCAACTCTTGCTTTATGGCAAGGATATATCTGAACTCACACCCGTCTCTTCCTCCATGAATATAAAAGTCATGGCTGTTCATAGGATGCAGAGCCCCAATTACCTTTTTATTGATCTCGATATCGACGAAAATGCTCAGCCTGGACATTTCACTATTATGTTGATGCGCCAGTCCCTTAGCGTACTTGAATTTGAATACGAATTGAAAAAACGTGAAATGACCGGTGAAGAACGTAAAGCTTTTGATGCTTCTGATGTTCTCTATTTGATTACGCCGGATCGATTTGCCAATGGCGATCCTTCCAATGATGAGATAGCCGGCATGAAAGAAGGCCTTGACAGGTCAAAGGAATATGGCCGACATGGTGGAGATATCCAGGGAATCATTGATCACCTGGATTACATATACGATATGGGCTTTACAGCGATCTGGCTAAACCCTCTATTAGAAAACGACCAGGCGCAGTGGTCCTATCACGGTTACAGTACCACGGATTATTGTAAGGTTGACCCCAGGTTTGGAAGCAATGAAGATTATAAACGCCTTTGCATGGAAGCTTCTGAAAAAGGGATTGGTGTGATCATGGATGTTATCGTGAACCATTGCGGCAGTGAACACTGGTGGATGAAGGATTTGCCTGGCCCGGACTGGATCAATAATTCCTCGGGTGAGTATGTGCAGACGAATCACCGCAAAACAACATTGATTGATCCCTATGGCTCATCAAGAGACAGGCGATTGATGACTGAAGGATGGTTTGTTCCCAGTATGCCTGATTTGAACCAGAACAACCCGTTTATGTCCACTTACCTGATACAGAATTCGATTTGGTGGATTGAATATTGCGGCCTTTACGGATTGCGACAGGATACTTATTCCTATCCATTCAGGGATTTTATGACGGATTGGACATGTGCGATAAATTATGAATATCCTCATATGAATATAGTAGGAGAGGAGTGGACAGATAATCCATCGCTGATATCCTATTGGCAGGAAGGAAAAGTCAATCAGGATGGTTATACCTCCTGCCTGCCATCGCTGATGGATTTTCCCTTGTGTATGACATTGCATAAGGCCCTCAACGAAGATGAAAGTTTTATGACCGGGCTTTCCAGGATATACGAGCTCCTTGCCAATGATTTTCAGTATGCTGATCCATATAATCTTGTCATTTTTCCTGACAACCATGATATGAGTCGTGTATTTACCCAGTTAAAAGAAGATACCGCGCATTTTAAAATGGCCATGATTTTTTATGCTACTACGCGGGGGATCCCCCAGATCTTTTATGGGACAGAAATTTTAATGAATAATAAAGGCACTGAAAGCCATGGAGTCATTAGATCTGATTTTCCAGGGGGCTGGCCAGGTGATAGGCATAACGCATTTACAGGTCAGGGTATGGATTCAGATATTATTGATATACAACAATGGGTATCAAAACTTCTAAACTGGAGAAAGACAGCTTCCGCAGTGCACTATGGGAATTTGATACACTTTAACCCAGCCAATGGTGTCTATAGCTATTTCAGATATAATAAGGACCAGTGCGTTATGGTTGTTATGAATGGAAAGGATGAGGATGTAGATCTTGATCTTGACACCTACAGTGAAATCATACGGCCTTACGCCTCGTATAAGAACGTCATGGCTGATCAGGAAGGCCTGCTCAAGGATGGTCTGTCCGTTAAGGCAAACAGTGCTATGCTGTTGGAACTTAGAAAATAAGAAATATTGTTTTGGCAGAAAGCAATAGGGTCAATATGATTACCAGGATGCCCAGACTGTTGCTAAGAAGTCCATTGGTAAAATCCTCAAGCAATGATTTGACATTGCACACATAGACGAGAAATACAGCCATTATGGGAAGTAATAAGGCATTTGTCATTTGAGCAAATTTAATCAGGAGAATGCTGTTGTATCCTGTCATAGCAATTGCCGTTCCTACAACAATGATTATAGCCCAACTGATTTTAAACAGTTTGGACCTTCTTTCATAATTTATGTTGAATATCCCTTTGATAACATATGCGGCTGCCAGAGCTGCTGTTATCGATGAACTTAATCCTGCAGCCATAAGACCAAGGCCCATAAGCCAATTGGAGCTGCTTCCAAGTAATGGTTCCAGTTGAATGGCAAGATCCAATGCATTTTCTACAGAGCTTACATTTTCACTTACAGAGGCAGCAACCATCATGATTAGAAGAGAAATAAAACCTCCTAGAATTATGGATACCGTATTTTCCAATCGTATATCCCTAATCGAGTCAGTCTCCGTCCACTTTTTACTGATGATCGAAGCGTGAAGGAATAAGTTATAGGGTACCACAGTGGTGCCGATGAGACTCATGGCCAGGATAAGCTCTTCTTCCTGGGGAATTGACGGGATCATACCTTTGAAAAGCGCAATCAGATCGGCTTGTGTAAGAAAAGCGGTTATAAGAAAGCAGGTGCTCATCAATATGACCAGACCGACAAGGAAGTTCTCTATCCAGCCGTATCGGCCAACGAGAAGCAATACAAAAGCTATGGCGCCTGTCAGCAAGGGCCAGAAACTGGATGGTCCAAAAAGAAGTTCCAGACCCAGCCCTGTTCCTGATATATTGCCGGCTTCGTAAGCGGCATTGCCAATGAATATGGCACAAATAATAAGCCCCAAAACTAATATTCTTAGTGCCTTGCTTGAAATCTGGCTTTTAACTGCTTCTCCCAGCCCACTTCGGCTTACAAACCCGAGACGGGCAGACATTTCCTGGAGGGTTACTGTAGCAGCTGTTGAAAAGATAAGAGCCCATGCCAGGTTGTAGGAAGAGTGAACGCCGGCCAGCGTGCAGGTCGTCAAGGTCCCTGGACCAATGAATGCTGCTGCTACAAGTGTGCTTGGTCCAAAATATCTTCTCATTTTCATCGCTTCTTGCATTTATAGGCATACAAGGCGAAGGATGCCAACCAATGTTGCCCGGTATAATTGCCATCTATTATATTTCCAAGTGAAAATGCCATATGCTTGTCAGCCAGCTCATTGAGATAGGCATTGTCAACGCTATACAGGCACCACGCTCTGGAAAAATTCAGTCCATCCAGGTGTACCAGTTTTCCATCAGTTCTGTCTGAAACTTCAGCAGGCTCCAGGATTAAAGAACGTGACTGTAAATCCGGCAGAAAAGCTCGTGACCAGGATTTGAATTCCTCATCACTAAGCACCTTACGCATTATGTCCAGTTCCTGCAGACATGGCGACAGAAAGTCATATCCGCTTGGCTCCCAATTAAGGGGACATGTTTCATCATTAAGGTAAAAACGCCGAGCATTATTTTCGATACTATGCGATAATGCTGTATCGGATGTGGCCATTGCGTAATCATAGGCAAGGCTCAGTCCAAAGGCTGTGTTACTGTGTTCACCTACACGAATAGGGTACACCAGTTTGGGTAAATAGTCGATGTAGGCCCGACTTATATATTTAGCTAGATCTTGCATATTCGATGCCCACTGTCTGGCGTCTGCATCATCCCAGCTGAGCAACTCTTCTTGCAGCTTCAAGAGCCAAGCCCACCCATAGGTTCTTTCGAAGGATTTATTGAATTTATTTCTTGTAAAATAAGAGAGTTCGGAAGAAATCTTTTCGGCGGTTAGATTTTCCGCAAGCTTCTTCCTTATTAGGCCGGAAGAGTCCAGCTCAGGAAATTCTTTTAAGAGGTAGACCAGGGACCAATGACCATGTACAGCCGAGTGCCAGTCAAAGCATCCGTAAAAGGCAGGATGATGTTCTATGGGTAATAGAAGGTCCTGGCTATCTGCCAGTACATGGCCCGATTTATATGGAAACGCCTGGTCAATGCAGGCCATGGGAAGGCTGGCCAGGCGCCGCGCTTCTTCAAGGTCAAGACTTATTTCATAGTTTTGATTTAATGAAGTCCCAGGCGTATCATTTTCGGTGATACAGCCTGTCAAGCCTCCTACCAAACAGATGAAAATCAGGAATAGTTGATAGCTATTCATTGTCGTAATAGTCTTCAACAGATTCAGACCCGTAATAGTAAGATTTATCCAATACCATCAAGGTGATAAGGAGAATGATATCCAGGAATATGCTCCAATAAACCTTGAAATTAGCCAGGTTGGATATCATCTTACTTGAGCCTGTATCTGCCCGGAATACAATAAACTGAAAAACTCCTACCACAAGGCTTGATGCCAGTACTGACAGTGCCAATTGAATGGTATACCTCCTTTGAGATAGAAAGAATATGCCGGAAATAGCAAAGAGGATACAAATGACAAAGCCGATATAGGCAAAGTTTTTGATCCACTTGATACGGTAGTCCGAAATTTTTATCATGTTTTTGAAAGTCTCCTTTACATCGACATTGTTGGCACTGTCTTTTACAATGCTGTCGCCAAATACGGTCAGCCGTTTTTGAGTTGCGGAATCTATTCTGATTGTATCCGCGTCCTGGCCTTCGAATTCGTTTTCCATTTCATCCAAGACCTCTGATTGTACTTGCAGTATCTGATCAGCATTCAAATCACTGAAATTATCCAAGGCACCGCCGCCAGCCACAAAGAGCATAAAGATGCCTATAAATGTCGCCCATCCTGGTCGTTCCATAGTTCTGTATTTTATATCTCAAATTACTGATTTATTCCCTTAAAGATCATCAGGACAGTGCTTTTCTGAGTTCATTGGATAGCTGAATGCCATATTCTTTCATCTTGATCAGACGGCTGCCATACCAGCTGAAAAATTCACCGTCCACAAGGAAAGCCCTCGTGTTGGGATTATTCGCTTCAAAATCAGATATGTCTCTGGCTTTAAATGGAAAGGGTTCAGATGAGAAAAGAGCCAGGTCGATATTCAATCTATAAATATCTTCCTCTGAAAGCGCAGGATAGCGTTGTTGATCTTTCAAGGCGTTTTCAATACCCATAAGATTCATGATGCTGTGAATGTAGGTGTCAGAGCCTACAGACATGAATGGCTTTTTCCAGATGAAATATACGCCCCTTGCAAAGCTATCCTGTCGCAAGCTTTCAATGGCATTTTCAAATTGGGTTGACAGCTGATGGCCTTTCTCTTTACGATTGCATAGATAGGCCACATTCTCAATGAGTCCGTAATTGTCTTCCAGTTTTTTGATATCTGTGAGTACAATTTCAAAATCGTCAAGAGCCTCAATGTCTTCTTTTGTATTCTCTTCCTTGTTAGCAATAATAAGATCGGGATTTAACTGGCGTATCACATCCAGCTTCAGGTTTTTGGTTCCGCCTATACGTGTTTTATTCCTGTACCATAAGTCCGGATGTACGCAGAATTTGGTTATGCCCACTACTTCCTCATCAAGACCCAGATCGAATAAAAGTTCTGTTATGGAGGGTACCGTTGAAATTATTCTCATTCAGAGTGTTTACCTTTTTTCAAAAAAATCATAAAAGCTTGAGACATATAAATCAGAACCATACATCATTGATAGATAGGACACTTTCAGACCTGAATTATTTTGACGAGCATCCATGATAGTTTGCAGTAAAATATATTTGAGAACCGAACCTCAGGTCCGATAATAAGTGTAACGGGGAGGCAAAAAGTTGCCTCCCTCTTTTATTGAATGAATACAGGAGATCAGAGGAATGCGTCAATGTATATAGATTATAAAGTTTAGTTGATCACATATTTCTGCGGTACTGACCACCTACTTCAAAAAGCGATCGTGTTATTTCACCAAGTGAACATTTCTTACAAACTTCCATAAGGGCTGCAAACATATTCTCGTTGTTGACTGCAGCACTTTGCAGCTCTGCCAGCAATTGCTTGCTTTCATCTGCATAGCGTGCATGCAAGTTCTGAACGGTTTTAATCTGATCTTGCTTCTCTTCTTCAGTGGCTCGTATGACTTCGCCGGGAATAACAGTAGGGGAGCCTTTAGAACTAAGGAATGTATTCACCCCAACTATCGGATAAGCACCTGTGTGCTTAAGTGTTTCATAATACATGCTTTCTTCCTGGATTCTGGATCGCTGATACATGGTCTCCATAGCACCAAGAACACCGCCTCTCTCAGTAATGCGGTCAAATTCCATCAAGACTGCCTCTTCAACCAGGTCCGTCAGTTCTTCTATGACAAATGATCCCTGGAGTGGGTTTTCATTTTTAGCCAGTCCCAATTCTTTATTTATTATCAACTGAATGGCCATAGCGCGCCTTACAGATTCTTCTGTAGGTGTGGTAATGGCTTCATCATAGGCATTGGTGTGCAGGGAATTACAGTTATCGTAAATGGCATATAAAGCCTGCAAGGTCGTCCTGATATCGTTAAAATCGATTTCCTGGGCATGCAGGGAACGGCCGGATGTCTGAATATGGTATTTAAGCATCTGGGCGCGCGGATCCGCACCATATTTGTATTTCAATGCCTTAGACCATACTCTACGGGCAACACGGCCAATAACCGCATATTCCGGATCTATCCCGTTTGAAAAGAAAAAGGACAGGTTGGGTCCAAATTTATTGATGTCCATACCCCGGCTGAGGTAATATTCAACATAGGTGAAGCCATTGGCCAGGGTGAACGCCAATTGTGAAATAGGGTTAGCCCCTGCTTCAGCAATGTGGTAACCTGAAATCGAGACAGAATAGAAGTTGCGAACTCTATTCTCAATGAAATAGTCCTGCACATCGCCCATCAGCCTCAACGCAAACTCTGTAGAGAAGATACAGGTATTTTGTGCCTGGTCTTCTTTAAGAATATCAGCTTGCACGGTACCCCGTACTTTGGAAAGCGTATCGGCTTTAATCCTGTTATATATATCTTTTGGAAGCACCTGATCACCTGTTACACCAAGTAACATTAATCCTAATCCATCATTGCCCTCGGGTATTTCAGCATTGTATTTTGGCCTTGAAGCGTTTTCAAATATTTTGGCAATCTTTTTATTCACTTCTGATTCAAGCCCGTTTTCCCGGATATAGATTTCACACTGCTGGTCTATGGCTGTATTCATAAAAAAGGCCAGCAACATGGGGGCAGGACCGTTGATGGTCATACTTACCGATGTCATGGGGTCTGATAAGTTAAAGCCGGAGTATAATTTCTTGGCATCATCAAGGCAGCAAACAGACACCCCTGAGTTACCAATTTTACCATAGATATCCGGCCTTGTATCAGGATCGTTGCCATATAGGGTTACGGAGTCAAATGCGGTCGAAAGCCTTTTCGCCGGCATATCAAGACTAACGTAATGAAACCTCTTGTTGGTTCTCTCAGGACCCCCTTCCCCGGCAAACATACGTGTTGGGTCCTCTCCCTGCCTTTTAAAAGGATAAAGTCCAGCTGTATATGGGAATTCTCCAGGAACATTTTCCTGCAGGCTCCAGAATAAAATATCTCCCCAAGCTTCAAATTTAGGCATGGCCACTTTCGGAATATGAAGGTGAGATAAGGATTCTGTATGCGTCTTGATTTCAAGTACCTTGCCCCTTACTTTGAATTTAAAGATATCTTCCCTGTATTTATTAAATTTCTTCTTCCAATCTACTATTATGGACCAGTTATAAGGGTCAAGGTCCATTTTTGTTTTGTCAAATTGTTTATAAAGCAATTCTAGAAATGCTTCATGCTCCCCGGCAGCTTGAATTTCATCCAGGCCGTTGTTATTCAATTCCGGGGCCTTCCCACATATGTTTTCAATTGTTTTGTAGATGCCATAGAGTGACTGCGCCACCTTGTATTGTTCCTTTGACTTGACATCATAATTCCTGTTATTTTCAGAAATTTCAGACAAGTACCTTACCCTGGCAGGTGGTATGATATAAATCTTTTCCGAAAGTTCGTTTTCTCCGGCAAAGCCCGATTTAAAATCGGCTTTCGTCTTTTCATCAATGGTATCAATAATTTTGCGGTAAAGCGTATTCATGCCCGGATCGTTGAATTGGGAAGCTATTGTTCCATAGACAGGCATCTGATCGGGATCGGTATCCCAGAGATTATGATTGCGTTGATACTGTTTTTTAACATCTCTGAGAGCATCCAATGCTCCCCGCTTGTCGAACTTATTTATAGCCACGATGTCAGCAAAATCAAGCATGTCTATTTTTTCCAGTTGAGTGGCCGCACCAAACTCGGGGGTCATTACATAAAGAGATACATCCGAATGATCCAATATCTCAGTATCTGATTGCCCTATGCCGGAAGTCTCCAGTATAATCAGATCAAATCCTGAGGACTTTAGAATCTCAACGGCTTCGTGTACATATTTTGAAAGTGCTAGATTACTCTGACGGGTGGCCAGCGAGCGCATATAAACGCGTTTGTTATTAATGGCGTTCATTCTGATCCTGTCACCGAGCAATGCGCCACCTGTTTTACGTTTTGACGGATCTACCGAAACTACGGCAATGGTTTTTTCTTCAAAATCCAAAAGGTATCTGCGCACGATTTCATCGACAAGTGAAGATTTCCCAGATCCACCGGTACCTGTGATACCGAGCACGGGAATATCTTTTTCTTGATTCTTTTGATGGATGAATTCAAGGCTTTGCTTCGTCTGCTCTGGAAAATTCTCAACTGCAGATATGAGTCGTGCAATAGCCTGGTGATTATCGGTTGATATTTTTTCAATCTGTCCATTCAGGTTTTTACCCAGGGGAAAGTCGGATTTTTGAACTAGATCATTGATCATGCCCTGGAGTCCCATCTCACGCCCATCATCCGGCGAATAAATACGCGTAATACCATAATCCATCAACTCCTTGATTTCTTCAGGAAGTATGACACCGCCACCGCCACCGAAGATTTTAATATGGCTTGCACCCTTGTCCTTCAGGAGGTCGTACATGTATTTGAAATACTCATTGTGTCCTCCCTGGTATGAAGTCATGGCTATGGCTTGCACATCTTCCTGTATAGCCGTATTTACGACTTCCTCCACACTTCTGTCATGACCCAGGTGGATAACTTCTACACCGGTGGATTGAATGATTCTCCGCATGATGTTAATGGCGGCATCATGCCCATCAAAAAGAGAGGCTGCAGTGACTATTCTGATTTTGTTTTTGGGCTGATATTTTTCGACCTGGTTCATTGATGCTGATTGGTTAGGTAGTGCAAATATCGGTAACAAAGCCCTTCATCACAAAATATTGCAATAGATTAGTTTTATCTAATTGACTTTTACTATACAGGATACAATAGTATAATATCTGTAATAGTTAGATTAGAATTTTTATGAGCCATAATTCAAGCTATTTTCAAATGTGAGATCTAAGCAATTACATACGACACTATTTTTTATACTCTTCCTGGCTTCTTCCTTGCCCGGGCAGTACAAAATCAATGGCCGTATACTTAATGAGGAGACTGGCCTTTCCATTCCATATGTAAATATAGCTGTACCTGAACTTTCACTTGGTACGGTTTCAGATAAGAACGGCTACTTTGAAATGGAATTGGATAATAGAAGCAGGAGGGTTATCATGAGCTCAATGGCCTATATTACAACAGATTTCAGGGCTTCCGATCTTGCTTTTGGTAAAACAGTCTACTTGAGGAAAGAGACATATAGCTTACCGCAAAAAGATATTTCATCCAGGCGCCTTAGGTCACTTCCAAGGAGATTGGGTCTTAAAAACAGAAGTCGAGGGCCTAGTGCAGGCTTTGGCAGCCGGCAATTGGGTACAGAGATTGGAACTATAATAGATGTACCGGGTGAGTATCTGGTGCAATCCGCACATTTCATACTAAATCATGCCAAAGGGGACAGCCTGCTGTTTCGACTCAACATATACGACTATAAGAACAGTCAGACAGGTGAAAAATTAATAAAAGAGGATATCATTATTAATACTGGCCAAACAAAAGGCACTATAGATATAGATTTGAGTGAATATAATCTGACAATCAGGGATGATATATTGATGTCACTCGAGTGGATTGATGATGACAAGGGTCTTGGAAATACTGATATCAGTTTTGATTGCAAGCGGGGAAAGAGACGTCACAGAGGCATCTTTATTAAAGAAACCAGTGGAGCCGACTTTAAGCCTATGAGCTACAGGAAAAGCCTGAGCCTATGTTTTTATCTTATGGTAAAGGAGATACTCTAGCTTGTTTCCTTGAAGCTAAAGCGTTCTGAAAGTTGATATTTACTTACCAGTTCTTAATAAATTGTATTGCTGTCTGAGGCATTGAGATTTTTAATAAACTCCTTGGCTAAGGCACTGGTTGCTTTTTCCAGCAGGATAGTGTCTAGGCCAACCCCGATCATTTGCACGCCCAGTTTTTCATGTTTCTCTATGAGGCCTTTATCTGAACTGAGTATACCACCAGCTTTGGTAGAGTTCTGGATTTTTTCCAAACAGGCATGAACGGTTTCAACCACCTCAGGATGCCCGGGCTCTCCCAGGTAACCCATGCTGCCCGCCAGATCGGCGGGCCCCAGAAAAACGATGTCGACACCATCCACTTCAAGGATTTCATCAAGTGCTTCAACACCTTTTACAGATTCTACCTGGCAGATCAGACACATTTGTTCATCAGCCAGCTTGAAATAATCATTGACTCTGTTCCATTGAGCTGCTCTGGAAAGTGCTGTGCCTACTCCCCGAATGCCTTTAGGAGGATAATGTATAGCTTTTACCATGTTGGAAGCCTGCTGGGCTGATTCGATCATGGGAACAATAAAGTTCTGTACGCCCGCATCCATGAGGGTTTTCATGAGAACGGCGTTGTCGTTGGGAATCCTGACTACAGGACTGCACTCGGGGTATCTCGTTAAGGCCTGTAACTGAATGACTATTTGGCCTATATCATAGGGGGCATGTTCAGCGTCTAATACGACAAAGTCAAATCCTGCCCCTGCACATATCTCGGCAGCATAGGAATGAGGGATGCCATTCCAGATGCCGTATTGCTTTTGACCGGCGACTATATTCGTTTTGAATCTATTTTCAATACTCATGATCCTTATTTAAAGTAGCAGGAAATATTGCCCATAGGGCCAAAGTCCACACTGATGGTGTCACCGGGCCTCACTGGGACAGGTCGTGTAAAGGAGCCAGCCAGAATGACTTGTCCCGGTTCCAGGGAGATGCCATGAGCATGATATTTTTTAGCAAGCCAAGCAATACCTTTTGCAGGGTGATTGAGTACGGCTGCCGACACCCCGCTTTCTTCAATGATGCCATTTCTGAACAGAAGGGCGGGTACATATCTCAAGTCAATGTCATCTGGTCGTACAGGCAAACCGCCAGTAATGATTCCAGCATTAGCGGCGTTGTCTGAGATTGTATCTTTAACGGTACGTTTGTATCCGCTTTCCGGGTCTACACGATATGTCCGGGCTGCAATCAACTCCAGGGCCGGGACAACATAATCAGTTGCATTCAAGACATCTATAACGCTTAGATTATTTCCAAACAGCGGTTCTTTGAGGAAAAAAGCCAATTCCACCTCAATCCTGGGGTCGAGGAATTGAGCGGTTTCAATTTCACTGCCTTCTTCAAATACCATGTCGTCTAGCAATGTACCGTAATCCGGTTCCGTGATGCTCATAGACTTCTGCATGGCTCTGGACGTTAATCCGATTTTATAACCAGCTACGGTTCTGCCTTCGGATTTTTTGATCTCCATCCAGGCGGATTGCACCTTGTAGGCATCTTCGATACTCATATCCGGATAGGAGAGGGTGGTAGCCTTTACCTGGGTTCTGTTTGTTTCCGCCTCATGAAGACGTTGTGCTTCTGCACTGACCTGGTCCTTAGTTAACATATATTTATTTATACAGTAACAAATCTAATCAATTCGGGTTTCATGGCGAATCAATTGTAAATTTGTACAATAATATTTACATTTTTATACAAGCCTTTGTGCGCTATTGAGCGTAACTTTGGAATTTCATTGATCAAGAAATAAAAGACAAACAATATGCTCGAGAAGAATTTGCGTAAACTTAGAAAAATACTGAAGCAACATACATCTGGAGGTATTAAGAATTATATAAACGGCAGGGAATACGCAGCAACTGGACGCAAGAGTTTTGAAAACCACTCTCCGGTAGATGGCAGTTTTATTTGTGAAGTGGTATCCAGTGATCACAGAGATGTTGACAAAGCGGTCAAATCTTCATTGGAAGCCTTTGAGACCTGGAAGAAAATGGATCACAAGAAGAGGAAAGGAATTCTTTTGAAACTTGCAGATCAGATAGAAAAATATGCAGAGGAAATCGCTCTTCTTGAGTCCTGGGATACAGGTCAACCGCTAAGGTTTACCAAAAAGGCAGCCATAAGGGGAGCTGCCAATTTTAGGTATTTTGCCGAAAAGACTATAGATGCCGCTAATGGACTTTCTACACCGGATACGCATCATGTCAACTTCACCATGAAGCAGCCGATCGGACCTATCGGGGTCATTACGCCATGGAATACACCTTTCATGCTCAGCACATGGAAGATAGCACCAGCACTGGCAGCAGGGTGTACGGTTGTCCACAAGCCGGCAGAATTCAGTCCGGTGACGGCCCAGTTGCTTGTCAGAATTGCACATGAGGCAGGATTGCCTAAAGGAGTATGGAATACGATACAAGGAATGGGTGAGTCTGCGGGTAAGTCGCTTACAGAGCATCCAGGCATCAAAGCAGTGGCCTTTGTAGGTGAGACAACGACGGGTATGCATATCATGCGACAGGGAGCCTCTACACTCAAACGAGTGCATTTTGAACTGGGAGGAAAAAACCCGGTCATAGTTTTTGATGATGCTGATCTTGAAAGAGCATTGGATGCCGTTGTTTTCATGAAGTATAGTCTGAATGGCGAACGATGTACCAGTTCTTCAAGGTTGTTACTCCAACGTAAAGTGTACAACAAATTCGTAAAGCACCTTACAGAGCGGGTCAATAATCTAAAACTTGGGCATCCACTTGATCCTCATACAGAAGTGGGACCCCTTATTCACCAATCTCATCAGTCAAAGGTGCTTTCTTATGCCGATCTGGCACAGGAAGAAGGTGCTAAAATCCTCGCAGGAGGAAAAGCTCCTGGTGGAAAGTTGGCACAAGGCTGTTATGTGAAACCCACTCTCGTAGAAGGTGTAAAACCAGAAATGCGGATTGGCCAGGAGGAGGTTTTTGGACCATTCCTGTCCGTTATGAAATTTAGTACAGAAGAAGAAGCTGTCCAGATTGCTAATTCGGTAAGATATGGTCTTACAGCTTATATCTGGACTAAAGATACAGGCCGGGCTCAAAGGATGGCTCGTGATGTTGAAGCCGGTATGGTCTGGGTGAATTCTGAGAATGTGCGCCACCTGCCTACGCCATTTGGAGGTGTTAAATACTCGGGCATAGGTCGCGATGGTGGTGAGTACAGCTTCGAATTTTATATGGAAACCAAAAACATAAGCATAGCATATGACACGCATACAATACCTCAACTGGGTAAAAAGTAGTGTTGGATTAATTAAATAATAAAAACAGATTTTCATGGCCCTGATAGATACCAATTACAGTCTTCCGTTCAATGTCATTCGTTGTTCACATATTGAATATGCCGTAAAGGATTTGAAGGCTACAAAAAAATTCTATGTGGATATAATGGGATTTATTGTTAGTGAAGAAACCGAAAAATCACTTTACCTCAGAGGTGTTGAAGAACAGAACCACCATTGTTTGGTCTTTCATGAAACCGGAAAGTCTGAAGTCTATACACTAGGCTTTAAAGTAGCCTTTGACAAGGATCTGGATATGATGGAAAGGCATTTCAAGGGTTTGGGACTGTACGCAGAATTTGTAGACAAGCATGCAGAGGAAAGAACATTGGCAGTGAAGACGCCTATTGGTTTGCCTGTTGAATTCCATGCGCATCAGACCAAAGTTCCAACTATGATGCGGGATTATGCCAAGCACAAAGGCCTGACACCTTTACGATTTGATCATATCAATTGCTTTACACCAGATTGCCAATCGACCTATGAATTCTTTGTAGGACAGCTTGGATTCAAATTGACGGAGTATACCTTGACACAAAAAGGTGATATGTGGGCTGCCTGGACGCATAGAAAGGGTAATGTGCATGATATGGCACTGACAAATGGCAAAGGTCCGAGACTGCATCATGCAGGGATATGGACAGCCAGTGTCAATCATATCATCCATTTGCTTGACGTTATGGCAGCAGAGGGCTTTGTTGAAAATATTGAAAGGGGCCCGGGCAGGCATGGTATAAGCAATGCATTCTTCCTTTATGTCCTTGATCCGGATGGTCACAGGATAGAACCTTTTACATCGGATTATCTGACTGTAGATCCGGATTGGGAGCCACTGGGCTGGGACTTGAGAGATACAAGGCGTCAGACGCTGTGGGGTGCTCCTGCTCCAAAATCCTGGTTTGAACATGGTTCTGTATTCAGAGGAGTGGATCCTGTAGAATCCAAAATAGAGTCTAAGCCTATTATGGCCAATTACGAAGATCTGCAGTAAAGCCAAAGAAATAATTGGATACTAATTAGTAAAGAAGTTTTATGCTCGATAGACAAGTAAAGAATTCATTGCGCGCCGATATTTTTAGACATCTAGATGGTATTGTTACAGCTCCGACCGCATATAGTCTATATTCAAATTCTGTATTGGATTATATCCTCGAAAAAGGCACAGTAGAGATAAAAAGTCTGGCACGCAGATTTAAAGCAAATGAAGGGTATTTGAATGTTGCGCTGCATACATTGTCATCACAAGGATGGATCGATTACAAGATCAATAATGAAAATGATACTATAGAGTATACTGTAAACCAGAACAGTAATGCAGCATTCAAATCGTTTAAGTTATATGAAGATGTGGTGGGGCTAATGAAGTTTTCTGCTCGTTTTCATCGACGCAAGTTTGAGAAAGAACCCTTTTTATATCTAAAAACAATAATTAACAGCTACAAGAATAATTATGATCTTGAATCTGTAGTTGAGGGGACAATAGAGTATCAAATCCTTAAGCACATTGAAGGAATATTAGTTGGACCAACTATTGTCGCTTTAGGTATGAATGGCATGTTTCACAAGTATTTTTTAGAGTCAAGTTTTCATCCCTCAGAGTTTCATGAAGATGTGGAAAGTTTTTCCAGCCTCCTTGATTTTTTTGTTTTCTTAGGCTGGTTTAAAAAACACAATGAAAATTACAGCTTCACAGAGAAGGGACTATTCTTTGCTCGTAGGGCATCAGCTTATGGTGTTACTGTTTCCTATATTCCAACACTTAGACGGCTCGATCAACTTATTTTTGGAAACTCAAATCATATTCGTGATATAGATTCTTCAAAGGAAGAGCAACATGTTGACAGGGAAATGAATGTTTGGGGTTCTGGAGGAGCTCATTCCAGCTATTTTAAAAAAATGGATGAGGTTTTAATTGAAATATTCAACAGGCCTCTACATGAGCAACCTAAAGGAATTCTGGATATGGGATGCGGTAATGGGGCTTTTCTGATTCATGCATATAATGTTATTTCATTGCAAACATTAAGAGGAGCGTATTTGGAAGATCATCCATTAATTCTTGTAGGTGCGGATTTTAATCAAAGTGCTCTTAAAGTAACTAGAAGGAACATTATAAAATCAGAAATCTGGGCAAAATTGGTATGGGGTGATATTGGCGATCCTCAAAGCTTGGCACAGGATTTAAAAGACAATTTTAATATTCTCTTGGAGGATCTACTAAATGTCAGAACTTTCTTGGATCACAACAGAATATGGAAGGATATTCCAAAAGCAAAAAGAATAAAAACAAGTACATCGCAAGGTGCTTTTGCCTATAAAGGTATGAGGATAAATAATAATGCATTGGAAGAAAACTTACGCCAACACCTTGAGTTATGGAAGCCTTACATCAATAAATTTGGACTGCTTGCCATCGAATTACATACAATTTCACCTTCCTTGATATCAGAAAATTTGGGTAAAACACCGGCTACAGCATATAATGCTACCCATGGTTATTCGGATCAATATATTTTGGAACTTAAAATTTTCAGAACATTAGCTGAATCTGTTGGATTACAATTGAACCAAGATGCTTCTTGTAGATTTCCAGAATCAGACTTGGCTACTGTCAGCATTAATTATTTTGAGGGAAAAATCTAATATCTATGTCTTTTTCAAAAGTGATAGTGGGCACTATGCGCTTGGGATCATGGGGAGCCGCCTTTTCAAGTTCGGATTATGAACGGTTTATCGACGAATGCCTGGATCTCGGCTTGAATGATTTTGATCATGCCGATATCTACGGTGGCTACACGACGGAAGAGGAGTTTGGCCGTGTCATTAAAAAGCGTCCTGATTTAAAATCGAGGATCCGATTAACCACAAAATGCAGCATCATGATGCCTGTCGATGGACGCAACAGCTATCCATTGAAGTATTATGATTCTTCGGCCAAACATATTAAAGATTCAGTGGACCGGTCTTTACAAAATCTTGGTGTTGACCAGATTGAATATCTGCTTCTGCACAGACCTGATTATTGGCTTGATGCGGAGGAGGTGAGTGAGACAGTTAACGCCTTGAAATCGGCCGGTAAGGTGCTTCGCTTCGGGGTCAGCAATTACACACGGTCACAGATGTCTTACCTTCAGTCAAAAATTGAGCTTGATGTAAACCAGATGGAAATTTCGGTAAACCATCCCGATGCCTTTGAAGATGGAAGTCTGGATTACTGTAAAGAAAAATCTATTGCTATTACAGCCTGGTCACCATTGGGTGGTGGTAAAATATTCGAATCCAACCCTGACAAACGCACGAAAGGTATCCAACAGAAGGTCAAGCAGCTGGCAAAAAAATATGAGTGCCGCGAAGACCAAATTTTATTGAGCTGGTTGTCAACACATCCTGCTGGTATCATACCTGTACTGGGGACAAGTAAAATAGAAAGAATTAAATCTGCCTTGAAAGCAACCGCTATAAAAATGGAAAGAAACGACTGGTATGCCTTGCTGGAGGCATCTATAGGGCATGAGCTTGCCTGAACGGGGATTTTAGTTGGTACTAATCGTCATCATCGATGTCTTCATCACCGGTGATTTCTTCAATTTCATCAAGAGAATTGTCATCGTTATCTGTGTCGTCATCATCCCATGCCTGGGCAATTTCATTGGCTTCCGCCCTTGTCATTTTGATCATATAATAACGATCATCGGTTTCGAAAGGCAGTGCACTTAGGAGTTGATTTTTATGGTTTTTAAAGGTTATGATATGCCTGTCAAATCCATAGGGATATTTTTGGAAAACAGCCTGCTGGATGTTTTCTTCCAGCTTATCAAATTCCTTTATGACTCTGGGTTTAGACATAGTAGTCGGTATTATGTGTGTTCGCCATGAGACGTCTACTGCAAATTCAACTTGGGTCGAAATAAATTAAAGAAAATTATAATGTCAAATTTTTTTAAATAAAATTTGATTATGCATTCAATAAAAATATTCCTGTTGGAATACCCTAAATTTGGATAGCATAAACAACTCATCGTGATGAAGATGTACACAATACCTAAAGAAGTTGAATCTTTTATAGAAAAAGCCGAATTCGGACACTTCATAAACAATAGATATGGAGGCAACATGGCTAAGAGGTATCTCGAAATAATAAATCCGGCCAATGAGGACAGCCTGGCTAAAGTGCCTGTGGCTGGATCCGATGAGGTTGATGCTGCGGTATCAGCGGCCAGGGACGCATTCAAAAGTCCTGACTGGCATGATATGAGTCCGGATTCACGCGAAGACCTTTTGCATCGCTTGGCTACTCTTATTGAAGAGAAACATGAAACCATTGCCGCTATCCTCACGCTGGAGAACGGTAAGTTATATGCTCAAGCCAAATCGGAAGTCATGTCAGCGGCCAGAACTTTCAGGTTCTATGCCGGATGGTGTACTAAAATGGAAGGGGACCTCATTGATATTTCCTTAAAGCAGCCTCAGAAAAAAAAGAACTTCACCTTTCTCAAGCGCGAAGCTGTAGGTGTTGTAGTGGCCATCGTACCTTGGAATTTTCCAATTTCAATAGCTTCCTGGAAACTGGCGCCTGCCCTGGCAGCAGGATGTACAGTTGTCCTAAAACCTTCTGAAGTATGTCCCTTGAGCAGTATATACATGGCCAGGCTGTTTGAAGAAGCTGGTTTTCCAAGGGGCGTTTTTAACCTCGTGGTTGGAGATGGTGAAACGGGCGCCTTACTAACGACGCATAAAAACGTAGATAAGATCACCTTTACGGGATCAACCGCTGTTGGAAAGATCATTGGAAAGTCCGCCATGGAAAATCTGACAGCGGTGTCATTGGAATTAGGAGGAAAATCTCCTGTAATTGTTTTTGAAGATGCTGATCTTAAGCTGGCTGCCAAGTCTGTAGCCATGGGTATTTTCAGAAATGGTGGGCAGGTTTGTGTGGCCGGCTCACGGGCTTATATTCAGGAAAGCATTTTTGAAAGTTTTCTGGATATGCTAAAGCAGGAAGCGGAATCCATGAATATCTCCGATGGCTTTGACCCAGACGCTGACCTAGGTCCACTTGTATCAGAAGCTCACCTGAGCAGAGTGTGTGATTATGTAGAAAAGGCTGACAATCAACTCAGGTTAAAAACAGGTGGACACAAGCAAGAGGGTAGTGGTTTTTACATGCAGCCAACGATATTCACTGCCGAAGACAATAACAGTGTTTTGGCATCTGAGGAAGTGTTTGGCCCCGTACTACTGGCTATCCCATTTTCAGATATGAATCATGCCCTGAGTATGGCCAATGACAGTGAATATGGTCTTTCCTCAGCTGTATGGACTAAGGATATTTCCAAAGCGCTTGAATGTGTGCATACCCTGGATGCTGGGTGGGTTTTTGTCAACTCCATACCTAGGTCTGATCCCAATTTTCCGATAGGGGGTAACAAACTGTCTGGTCTTGGCAGGGAATTGGGGAAGGAAGGCCTGTATGCCTACACGAAGTTGAAGTCAGTAAATATCGCCTATTGAACTCAAAACAGCTATAAATAGGCCATATTTGGTATGGTAGCTCCTATTCCCAATAATGGCAACAGGAATGTATAGAAATTAGGTTTATAGCTACTGTGTAAACTCTAGGCTTTCGACCAAACCATCCATAAGCCATTGGATTAAAGGTATCTGGTCCAAACTGTGTATGCGTGAGTTGTTTACAATATCAAACACTTCACCGTCACGGTTAAATACCTTTTCCAGATCGATACTTATATTGATCGGCAAGTCGGGATTAAGCTCATTGACAATAAGCGAACGCATGGCATCGTCGGCGCCAAGATGCAAGGCGATACCATCGCTTATGCCATCGCCATCCAGATCACTGCGGGCTTCAATTTTTACAAAAACATAACTTTCCCAATTGGACCAGTATTCGCCAGTCAGGGATAAAGAACTTGAAGATGGATAATCTTCAGGCCTTGTCTGATTCTGGGCGGGTGTCAAGCCCAGGTTAAATTGTAGGGCATCATAGCCGACTTCTGTTTCATTATCCAGTACATAATCGAAGCCTTCTTCAGCATCGCTTAAGTTGCTGTGTGATGCTGTGAGATCAATATATTCATCCCTAACCCAACTGGTCTTCTCGCCATCTTTCAAACTGGAAATATCTGAAAGGTAAAAACTGAAACGCGTAAACTCTATGCTTCTTCCATCAGGGTATTCATATTCCTCGAAAAAAACCAGAGGCTCATCAGCATACTTAAGTTTGAAGTTCATTGTCATGCTCGCACTTTCATCCGAGTCACTGCATGAAGCAAAAACTAATATCGAACTCAGAAAAAGGAAATTTAAATATTTCATAGGGTTTGGAATTTATGTATCCAACGCAGGCTCTGTATCCCAAGTTTTAAGTCTTTGTGTTATATTTCTAAAATGTCTTTTTCTTGACAATTACAGGCTTGGGATATGCCATACATAATAAAGAGCAAAACACACCAGCAAGGCTAGCCCTGCATAAGCCAGCCCTGTCAGATACAGCGGCAAAATGGTAAGTCCTTCTTTGGCAATTTTTTGTACAGCTCTGAGATTAAGGAAGGCCAGAACGGGGGAACAAAGAAAACTTATGATCGTTGCAGCCTCCAGCATATGTATCATACCGTCTGAGAGACACATGAAAATAAGAAAGGCTCCTGTGCAGACGAGAAGAATCATAATGTTTTGATGTCTTTCTGTTGGCCTTGTATTGAGATTAAGAATCAATATTCGACACTCCAGAAAAGCCCTTGAAAAAGCATCGATAACTACGATCAGAGTACCATAAATCGTTCCAAGGGCAGCAATACTTATAATCCATTTGCTCCATGGTCCAAGAGTGCTGGTAAAAATGTTGATGAGGGCTGCCGTAAACTGAACGGCATTGCCTTCCAGCTTCTGGCCGGATCCATATACCACATAGGCACCAATCAGGAGAAACATAAATGCTGTAAGACTGGTAAAAAGGTAACCTGTTTTGAAATCGGTCATGACTTCAGAAGGGCTTATCTCATAGGAATTGGATTCCCTGTTTTTTACAACCCAAATACTATGTAAAACGGAACCGGACATACCTGATGGCATCCAGCCGACCAAGCTTATGAACAGGATCAAAGCGGTACCCTCAAAAAGTTCAGGAAGCTTGAGGGGGATGGGTGGATGTTGCGGTCCTTCAAAGAGGAGGACGGAAAAACAAATTCCGATTGCGATGAGCAAAATGAGTGAGATGATTTTTACCAGCTTATTAAGGGCGTTGAACCCTCCCAGTATCAGAAAACCACAGGTGAGAAACAAAACAATAAATACCATCAGAGGCATGGAAGAAGAGGGTAAAGACAGGCTTACTGAAAGTAATCCTGCTGTAACAGCAGCTACGGCCGCTGTTACAGTAAACATATTGACGATGATAATAGTAGCCATGATAATTATGGCCCAGAGTCCTTGTTCTCTATAGGCATCCAATAGGTTTTTATTGGTAGTGGCAGCGTAGCGTGCTCCAAATTCATAAAAGGGATATTTAAGCAGCAGGCACAAGGCTATAATCCAGAAATAAATCATGCCGTGATGAGCGCCAGCCCGGGTAGACAGGACGAGGTGTGATGTGCCAATGGCGGAACTGGCAAATAACAAGCCAGGACCTAATTTTTTGACTGCCAGCTTCAGTTTATCCATGCCATGGATTTCATGAATTCCCGACTAAGATACCTAATCGGATAAACTTGCAAAAACAGTATAAAAACAGCCGTAATCTTTGCCTTTAATAGACCGTATTCTCGCTTTTTATTGCCACATTTGTGATGCATTCCTTCATTATAAATTAAGAGCTATGAGTCTAAGCCTTGATGACGTGCTAAAAAAGTCTTTGTTGCCAAAATCCGATTACAAAGCAGGCAAGTCCAAAGCTGAAGTCGCAGCTCATACCAAGTCAAAAAAACTCTACAAATTATCTTCCAATGAGAACCTGCTGGGCAGCTCAAGCCTTGCTCTCCAGGCCATAAGAGACAGCATCCCCCGGCTTAATGAATACTGCGATCGCTCGGATAAAAAATTAAGGGAAGCCCTTGCGGATTATTATAAAGAAATAGGCCTGACAGCCAGCCAGTTTATCACTGACAACAGTGCTGTCTCATTGATCAATTTAATTGAGACATGCTTTCTGAGAGAGGGCGATGAGATCATTATTACCAATCCTTCTTTCAAACCCTATGCGGTCTTTGCACGCAAGCTAGGTGCAACAGTTATTGATGTGCCTCTTGTGGGGGATGAATTTGTACCTGATGTCAATGCGATAAAAGAGGCAATAACCGAGAGGACACGACTTATTTTCCTGACAAGCCCTAATAATCCAACCGGCACGTATATACCTAAAAAATACATGGATCAGATTGTGGATTTGCTTCCTGATTTTGTCGTCCTTGTTTATGATGAAGTCTATTTTCAATTTGTTGATGTAGATGATTATGTCAGAGCTTATGACTATTTGGATTCCGGGAAACATATAATCGGGGTAAACAGCTTTTCAAAAGCCTATGGCCTGGCAGGTCTCAGGTCCGGCTATGCTTACAGCTCCGAGAAAATAGCGCGGTATGTTTCACAGGGAAGGACACCTTTCATGATTAATACGCTCACTATGGAGGCAAGTATGGCAGCGCTCAAGGATGATCAATTCATACAGGAGACTGTTTCAATCATACACAAGGAAAAGGCTTTTCTATATGGAGAGCTCGATAAATTAGGGATAAAATACTGGAAAAGCCAGGCTAACTTCATAACAATAAGGCCGGAAATGAACGATTTAACATTTGAGGCCGCCATGCTGGAAGAAGGGCTTATGGTAAGGCCTGTGGCCAATTTTGGTGCACCGGACTGCATACGTGTCACCATCGGAGATCGAGAAGCGAATGAGGCGTACTTGTCTGCATTGAAAAAAGTGTTGAACTTGAATTAAAATATTAAGCATTGGAAAGACTAACAGGAGGACAGGCGGTGGTAAGATCCCTTATAAAATCAGGGATAAAGCAATTATATGGCTTGCCGGGAGTACAGAATGACTGGCTTTACAATGCGCTTTATGATTTTAGGGATGAAATAAAGGTCATCCATACGCGTCACGAACAGGGTGCGGCCTATATGGCTCTTGGTCATTATTTGGCTACCGGCGAAAATGCGGTCTATAATATTGTTCCTGGGCCGGGATTCCTCAACAGCACAGGAGGCTTATCGACCATTTATGGTTTGAACGCAAAAGTGATGTGCCTGGTCGGACAAATTCCCAGAAAGGTACAGGGAAAAGGCTTTGGCGTCTTGCATGAGATTCCGGATCAAATGGGTATCCTGAAGCGACTGACAAAATGGGCTGATGAAATAGAAAGCCCGGCTCACGCACCTGCTGTTATCGAGGAGGCCTTCAGGCAGATGAATACAGGAAGGCCAAGACCGGTTGGCGTTGAAGTGGCTATGGATGTCTTACAGTCCGAGGGAGATGTGGATTTTAGTTCTTTTTCAAGTGAATACAAGCAAGGTGCTATCAATGAGGAAGAGATATCTGCATTGGTCGAACTGATTAAGAATTCTAAAAATACACTTGTATTTACAGCAGGTGGCGCCATGCACGCATCAACAGAACTCACTGAATTCGTTGAGTATATCCAGGCTCCCGTTTTTTCATACAGGACAGGAAAAGGTATTGTGCCAAGCAGTCACTACCTTAGTTATCCCGTACCTGCGGCGTATGATTTATGGGAGGAATGTGATTTATGCATTGCTATTGGGTCGCATGCTCGGATGCCACTTTTGAAATGGGGGAGAGATGAAGGATTGAAGTTTGCCAGTATAAATATCGATCCAGGTGTCCATAGCAGGATGAGTAAAGCAGATGTGTCTGTGACGGGTGACTCCAAAGAGATCTTGCAGATTCTGAATGATACCCTGAAATTTGAGATGGAAGCAAGAGCTTCCATCAAGGATAGAATGAGTGTATTTGCTCGACAGTGGGAGGAGAAAATAGCATACCTTCAACCACAGCTCGATTATCTACATCTGATACGAGAAGAGATGCCTGAAGATGGCATTTTTGTAGACGAATTGACACAGTTAGGCTTTGCAAGCCGAATTGCATGGAATACAGATTTGCCAAGGACGTACCTGAGTACAGGACATATGGGAACCCTTGGCTGGGGATTCCAGACCGCTCTTGGTGCTAAAGCTGCACGCCCCGACGCTATGGTTGTATCGGTTGCTGGTGATGGCGGGTTTATGTTTGGAGTACAGGAGTTGGCTACCGCCGTTCAACACAAACTTGGTGTTATTATTCTTCTGTTTAATAATAAGCTTTTTGGTAATGTGCGCAGTATGCAGGAAAACCTGTATGGTAACAGGGTCATTGCTACCGATCTGGTCAATCCTGATTTCGTAAAACTGGCTCATGCCTATGGTGCGCATGGCGTACGCGTGAACAATATGATGGATCTTAGAAAAGCAATTCGGGATGCCGGCAACGAGTCATTGCCAACACTGATTGAAATACCTGTGGGTAATGACTGGCCAAGTACAAATAAATTTAAAGCATTGCCCAAGATTAGGGGCTAAGAATAAAAGAACCAAGTTGAAAACCAAATAATTAGAAGATGAACCAATGTTATTTACCAGCTGGAAGCAGTATATCAGAACTGAATTTCAGCGTTACAAATGAAATTGACAAGGTCTATTTGTTTGATAGCAAAGTAAAGAAGCAAATAGAGATAATCCTTGGCGAAACCTATTTGTTGCCAGAAGTCCTGGAAGCGTTCAAATCCTTTTCAGAAGCACTGGCACCACTTGTGAATCCCAGTCTTGAATTTGATGAAGGACAGTTGAAAGTGAAAGACATGAATGATAAATTTGATATTTATGACAATTACTTTGAAGTTTCACGTGTCAATGATATGCGATCAGGTCAATTCATCCAGCAATACCTGGACACCTCGGCAGAGATAATTGATGAATTCCAGTACACCTCCATGTCAAGAGGGGAGATAGCCTATATATTGAAGGGTTGGGAAGCAGCTAATGCCATTATACTGAAAGACAAAAACCCGGATAGCAATTTTAAATTGGAACAGGTGGACAGATCATCTGTGCCCGGCAAAAATGAAGACAGGGCCTTGTACAGGTGGAAGCTTGCACACCATGGATTTGCAGTGTTTATGATCACTTCAGCTTATTGTTTTCAAAAGGCTACTGAATTGATAGAAAACGGCGGAGACGAAGATGCAATAGTAGACTGGCTGGATAAAGGTGCCCATTTGTTCAGGGCTACTACGGCTTGTATGGAATTCGGAAACAGCTTTACAGCCACTATATATCGAACTATTATCAGACCTGATATGAGTAAAGCCAATGAGGAAGCAAATCTTCCAAACGGTTTTTCGGGAACTCAAAACCTTGAATATGTAGAATGGCGTTCCAGAAAGAAAAGGCTTCTGGATCTTGTGAAAGCAAAAAAGGCAGAGGGCACCATTGGTCAACGCGTATTGGATATGGTCGAAATGTTCAGAGCCTTTTACCTGGAAGACATGCATATCCATTCAATTATCGCAGGGCGCATGGTAGGAATGGAAAAATCACTATTGCAAGCCGGCTTTATAAAGCCGGGTACCAAGCCCGTAAAAATTACGGCAGCCGACGTATTAAGGTCTATGGCAGCAATGCGCGACAAAGAGACCAGCTTTCTTGTTCACTGATAACTAGATTATGAAACTCGCAATTATATCTGACATACATGAGAATTTCCACAATTTGATTCTGGCACTTCATAAAATTGAAGAGCTTGAAGCAGAATGTATTATCTGTCTGGGTGATTTGATCAATGCGGGTATTGCAAAAGTCCTGGCGATTCAGAATATGCCTGTTTACATGATTTGGGGGAATAATGATGGTGAGAAAACAGATATAGTCAAAGCATCCTATCGTGATGGCAGTGCTCTTAAAGTGTCATTGAATGTTTATGATTTTTTGGAAATAGGCGGAAGGAAAATATTTATCAGCCATTATGATGACCTTGCAGCACCTATGGCGCGGTCTGGAGATTTTGATGCGGTCTTTTACGGACATAATCACCTGGCTGCTGTAGAGAATATAAATGATACTCTGGTGGTCAATCCAGGTGAGCTGGCTGCCCAGAAGACTGGAGAAGCAAGTTTTGCCATTTATGATACGGATTCCAATACAGTGGAGCTGATCACTTTGGAGAACACCATAAGTCTTAAATCTGAGCTCGTAGACACATATTTCAGAGAAAACCGGGAGGCCTTGAATTTCAGATCTGAACAATCATTCAAATTGTAGTCATGTCTGATTTGCTGAAAATAATTCCGGATGACCATGATATTGCACGCTTCTTTCGAGATATAGCTGAATCTGCCAGGCTGGTTGTATTCTCCGGCTTGCCTGGCGTTGGGAAGAGTTTATACATCAAAGAATTTACCAGGATAGCCCTTGAATCAGGCCGAGATATTGATCTCATCCAGTGGGATGTTGCCAGGAAAGCATTTGAAACAGAATTTATCATGAGGCATTTTCCGATGCAGGGCTCTACCGTTCATAATGGATTGAAGCTGGCTGCAGGAAAGTGGCTTATGCAATATGTCTTTGAATGGAATCGAAAGGCGGCTTCGACAGCTTCCCTTTTACTGATAGAGGCCCCTCTTGTAGGGCATCGGTTTGCAGAATTGGTCCATCAGAATCAAGACGAGGAACTTGAGCAGTTTCTAGCTTCAGAAGCATGCAGGATTATTGTACCTATACCAACAAAACGATTGAGAAAGCATATCGAAGATGAAAGAGCCCGTCAGGTGAGTGAGGATGCCAAGGACTGGTCGGGGGCTAAACCCTCTGTTATGCTTCAGTTATGGAAGGACACTTGCGAAATTGCCAATTTTTTTGGCATGGATATCAGTCTCGAAGGCCAGCCACCATACAGCGATGGTATCTACGAGTATGTCTATTCTGTTATACTCAAAAACAGGCATTTTGAAGCCTTAATAATCGATGAGTTATTCAATGTTCCCGTTGAAGATGAAAGTTTCTTGCACAGCAATGACAGCATAAGTCCACATTCCGAAGAAGCAGATCAATGTGCTGCTTATATTTTAGAGAATCTTGACAACCAGAGCATCGATAAAATTGTTTCCAATTGGTACAAGACCTAAGTATTGTGTACACAAATTTCTTGATATTATTGCTGTTAAATTTTATGGCTGTTTCATGCAGCCTGAACAGTTCAGTTGAAGACAAAAATATTGACAGACCAGATTTGAATAGTGCTCATGAGTCATTTTCACATATCGTATTCTTTGACTTGCAGGATAGCCTGGATAATAGCGATGTGGACAATTTTATGCAGGAACTGAATAAATTGAAAGCTATCGAACAGCTTCAATCTTTTTCAGCAGGTACATTTATTGATATGGGTGATGCCAGAGCTTTATCAGACTATGACATTTGTATGCAAATGGTGTTTAGGAATAGGGACGACTACAATATTTACCAGGAACACCCCGTTCACAAAGCATTGAAATCAAATGTCGGCTCTTTTCTGAAATCACCTCCTATAACCTATGACTTCAGATTAAATTAATTGCGTGTTTGTAAAATGAGATAAAATTCAATAAATTTAAGCAGGTCACAAGACCGAAATAGTTTTTTCATAACTGATTCAACCCCGATGATTCCATCGGGGTTTTTTATTGCAGTTTTCTAAGCAGAAAGGCATTATTTAATATTATAACTTTGACGGTGCTATGAGCAACTATGGCAGAGACATAACAGATTGGCTTCCTATAACTTGGAAGGAAGTCGAGTCGAGGGGGTGGGAAGAGCTCGATGTTATCCTTATATCAGGGGATGCCTATGTAGACCATCCAGCTTTTGGGCCAGCTGTTATTGGACGGCTCCTCGAGAATATGGGTTTGAGAGTAGCCATCGTACCACAACCGAATTGGCAAGATGATCTTAGGGATTTCAAGAAAATGGGTAGGCCAAAGTTATTTTTTGGTGTCACCTCCGGATGTATGGACTCTATGGTTAATCATTATACCGCAGCCAAACGGAAAAGGTCTACCGATGCATATACCCCTGGAGGGCAGGCCGGATTCAGGCCGGACTACGCCACTGTCACATACACTAAAGTTCTCAAGGCCTTATTTCCTGATGTTCCTGTTGTATTGGGAGGTATTGAAGCATCCCTTCGAAGGGTTACACATTACGATTACTGGGAAGACTGCTTGTGGGAAAATATCCTAAGTAAGACAGGTGCTGACATGCTGATCTATGGCATGGGAGAGATGCCTTTAAAAGAGTTGGTTAAAGAGCTCAAACACGGAGCTGCATTTGATTCACTCAAAACCATACCGCAAACGGCGGTTTTGCATCCACGACAAGAAGAGCTGCCAGTCATGGATGAATGGGAAGACTTGATTCTTTCTTCCCATGAAAAATGTCTGAGAAATAAGAGAGCCTTTGCTGCCAACTTTAAGCACATAGAGCAGGAATCCAACAAGGTAAAAGCAAGAAGGTTGATCCAGGGCGTTGGGGACCATAATCTCATCATCAATCCGCCTTATCCCCCTATGACGGAGGAACAGATTGATGCCAGTTTTGATTTGCCTTATACGCGCATGCCACACCCCAAATACAATAAGCGGGGATCTATACCTGCCTATGAGATGATTCGCTTTTCAGTAAATATGCACAGAGGATGCTTTGGGGGTTGCAGCTTTTGTACCATTTCAGCTCACCAGGGTAAATTTGTAGCCAGTCGATCAGAAGAAAGTATCCTGAAGGAGGTGGATCAGCTTGTAAATATGCCCGATTTCAAAGGATATATCAGTGATCTGGGAGGGCCATCGGCCAACATGTATCGGATGAAAGGGAAAGATCAGTCTATATGTGACCGTTGTGTTGCTCCTTCATGTATACATCCCGTGGTATGTTCAAACCTCGACACAAGTCATAAACCATTGACAGAGATTTACAGGAAGGTTGATGCCAATCCCAAAGTCAAAAAGGCTTTTGTGAGCAGCGGTATACGTTATGATCTTCTGGTTGAGGATTACAACAAGAATAATGATGGAAGCCTGAATGAGTATATGGACCAGTTGGTATCGAGGCATGTATGTGGTCGCTTGAAAGTAGCACCAGAACATACCTCTGATGAGACTTTAAAGATTATGCGCAAGCCTTCCTTCAAGCACTTCCATCAATTCAAGAAGAAATATGAGGAGGCTAATAAGAGACACGGGCTTAAGCAGCCATTGATACCTTACTTTATTTCAAGCCACCCCGGATCAACCGAAGAGGAAATGGCTAATCTGGCAGCTGAAACCAAGGATATGGGATTCAGACTCGAACAGGTGCAGGATTTTACGCCTACCCCGATGACAGTTGCTACGGTTATATATTATACCGGCTTACATCCATATAACTTGAGGCCTGTATACACTGCGCGGACGGCCAAGCAAAAGAAAAACCAGCATTTGTTCTTTTTTTGGTACAAAAGAGAGAATTACAGGAGGATAAAAGACAAATTATACAATATGGGCCGCCCTGATCTTATAGAAAAACTCCTTAATGACCGAAAAAAACAACAAAAAAGGGAAATCATTAAGAATAAGACAAAAACCAATCATAAACGCAAAAGATAAGCGCATAGCGGAATATTGTTCTACAAATAATGAATTGTTGAAATTATATTCTGATTATACCCTGTCGAATCTTTATCAAAATGTCTTTATTAAGTAAATAAATTGTTAAATCAATCATATGTGATGAGCATTTTTGAATTTTTTACGTTTATATTAATGTTATTAGATATGTATCACTCTGATAAACATTAATTTATGAAATCTTCTAGTGAAAAATCTAAGGCTATCACGCTGAGCAGTATCAACGAACTTATTGAAGTTCACCGTAAATTCCAGGAGTATCTGGATCTGACAACAGCTCGAAATGTACACATCGAAGATATGGAGGCTATGATTGAAATCCGCCAGTTTAATATCCATTGCATTTCCAAATACAGTGATCTTGTCAGCAAGCAAGCGCTCAATTTGCTGCCGCTAAGCCTTAAAAGTGAGTTTCATTACGATAAGTTGATTGACAGGGACATTATGTGGGAAATCAATAACAGGCTTTCCATGTTTTCAACGACCTATAACAGGGTTTTGAAGTCTAAATCGCTTAACAGCATCACCCGAATGATTATAGCCCGTAATTACGAGGAGATTATCCGATTGCGTGAAAACCTGGTTCATCCTATCTCCGAGGAAGGACTCTATGTAGTGGAGTAATAGCCAAATTGCAGCAATCTGGTATTGAAATTTGATTTGGTTGGAAAGTAAATTGTCGCGTCGCGACAATTTAAAGGTCTAAATCAAAGAAAATATACTATAAATTATAGTATGTACAATATTTGTAATAGTTTTACTATTATAAGAACAAATTGCATTATTATGACTATTCAAGACCAGATACCATTCTTATATAAAATTGCATATAAATACACCAATGATTCCGAAGTAGCTGATGATTTGGTCCAGGAAACCCTTTATAAAGCCCTGAAAAATGAAAGCAGCTTTAAGAAGGGTACGAATCTCAGAGCATGGCTTTCCATTATCCTGAGAAACAATTTTATTAATGAGTACAGGAAAAAATCGAAATACACCACAACGGATAATATCATCGCTTACGTAGGTGAGAAGGAAGATTATAAGGCCAGGAATTCAGGCTATTCGGCATTACAATTGGAGTACATCAATGAAGCGATTACAAAATTGCCGGACAATTTGAAAAAGCCTTTTATGTACTATTTTGATGGTTATTCCTATGAGGAGATTTCCAATATGTTTGATGTACCTCTTGGTACAATCAAAAGCAGAATACACCACGCACGTAAAAAACTAAAAAAGAGTCTCAAAAACCTTAGGGCAGCCTAATTGTTGGGAGAAATGTCACGCCGGAATTTGATAGTACATCAGACCTGTGTGTCTCTAACATGAAAAGATGATTTATGGGTAAAAGACTCTCAATTTCTGTTAATCCAAATACCTATCTCCGCAACCCTGAAGAAACGGAGCTGGGTAGAAAGATCATAAAACATGGCATCGAGCTGATGTCAGAGACCGGATATCAGTGCTTCAATTTCAAGAGTTTGGCGCAACACATGAACTCTACAGAAGCGTCTATGTACCGCTATTTTGAAAACAAGTACATGTTATTGATGTATCTGACTTCGTGGTATTGGGAATACCTGGATTTACAGATTATGCTCAATACACGAAACATCGATGGTCCTGTAAGGAAATTGCGGATAACAGTTAAAACTATTGTGGATGGGGTCGATGAGGACTTCTCTCAGGATTACGTCAATGTTAGAAAACTACACAGAATAGTCGTTGAGCAATCAACAAAAGTGACACATTCCAGAAAAGTTGAAGCCTGCGAAAAGGCCGGCATGTTTTCGAATTACAAGAACTTGAATAATAATATTTCCGATATAATTCTCGAATGTGATCCTGCCTTTAAATACCCTACAGCCCTGGCAACAAATATTATCAAGCTGGCCATGGATCACAAGTACTACGCTGAACATATTTGCTCACTTACAGAGATCACCAAATGCATGGAGACCAGGCAGCAACAGATTCAGGAGATGATTATGTATTTCCTCGAACGATTGCTTGGAATCGAAACTTCACAGTCTGTCGATTAATCCCATCCTGTAGGTGTACTTATTGGCTATATTTAAAGTCTAAATCAATTTAGAGTGATGGATAATGATTCTCCCAGAATTTGTGTCATTGGTGCAGGATGTTCTGGATTAGCAGCTATTAAGAACTTGGCAGATGCCGGATTTGGAAAAATAGTTTGCTATGAGCAAAACCCCTGGATTGGGGGGAACTGGAAATATACTTCTGAGTCAAGCCATTCCAGTGTGTGTTCAACAACACATATCATAAGTTCGAAGAAACTCTCGGAATACAGCGATTTTCCCATGCCGGATGATTATCCGGACTATCCTTCCCATGAACAGCTTTTGGCCTATTTCGAATCCTATGCTGAAAAATTTGGTTTGAAGAATTACATCCGTTTTAACAGTAAGGTGGCACATATAGAAAAAGAAGGGGATGGCTGGATAGTTGAGCTGGAGTCAGGTACAAAGGAAAGTTTCGATTACCTACTGGTAGCTAACGGACACCATTCAGTACCCAATCATCCTGAATTTAAGGACGCCTTTAAGGGTGAATACATGCATTCGCATGACTTCAAGAACAACAGCGGTTTTGAAGGGAAGCGCGTGCTGGTTATTGGAGCTGGTAATTCTGGATGTGACTGTGCTGTTGAAATCTCTCGCGCAGCGGACCATGTAGCGATGAGCCTCAGGACAGCTCAATATATCGTTCCCAAATTTTTCCTTGGCAAGCCTGCTGACAGCTTTGCTGAATCCACACTTTGGTTACCCAATTTTGTACGTAATTTCCTGCTGAAGCTCTCACTCAGGTTCCAGGTTGGAAAGTATTCTGACTATGGATTGCCTGAGCCTAAGCATGGTGTTCTGGAGGCACATCCTACCATGAATTCGGAGCTGCTTTACAAGATACGCCATGGTAAAGTACATCCCCGTGCTGGCATAAAGGAAGTGAATGGTACCACGGTCACTTTCAAGGATGGAAAGGAAGAAGACTTTGATGTCATGGTAGCAGCAACGGGTTATAATATCGAAACCGCATTTTTTGACAAGGACTTTATCGACTATTCTGAAAGTGACAGGGTAGAATTGTACCTCAGGATGATACACCCGGATCATCCGAGCTTATTTTTCATAGGGCTCTTTCAACCACAGGGTGCGATATGGCCTGGCAGTGACTTGCAAAGCAAGCTGGTGGCCGGCATTATAAAAGGTACAGTAAAATTACCTTCCAATATCAGAGAGCTGGCATCCAGGGAATCCGATGAAATCGACAAACGCTACCTGAAACGCAAGCGTCATACCATTGAAGTCGACTATCATGAATTCATGGGTCGCCTGCGCAAGCAACTGGCTTGATTAAATCAGCCCGAATTGACTGAAATGGTGATTCAGGTGCTTTCGATTAAGCAGGTACCAGTGGTATTTATCAAGCATACCAAAAACCGTATTAGCTGTTTTAGCCCTTGGGTTCTCTTCAAAAAACTCAATAAATCGATCATAGCTTTCCAGGTATGCTTTCTTCGCTTCTTCCAGGTTCTCAAACCTCAAACTTTCAGCCTCGTCCTTTTTCAATAATGGATGCTTGAATTCCTTCGGCATAGCTTTGTAGTTCCACAAGCTTTCCTGGTATTTTTCGATATGTTCTTCTGGTGTCGTAATATCTGTTTCCACTTCACCCAGTGCCATCCTGTTGAAGAATTCAAGATGTTCAACCAGGTGTTGCGCGGTCATCATACCCCATCTGGATTGGCTGTCTTCATTCAGCTGAGAAAGTAGCTTGACGATTGTAGGTCGATCCATTTCGACAAAAGGGCACTTCTTCTGAACAAGCGTCAGTATGGTTGCAAAGGCAACCGCTTCACCTGTTTGATCAAACACTTCCACATACCATTTGACCACTCCTGCAGGGTGTTCTGCCCCCCTTGTATCTCTTTCTCTTTTTTCTTTGCAGGTTAGCCGCACCTGTATCGTATCATTATGGTATACCGGTTTTACAAAGCGACATTCTTCCAGGCCATAATTTGCGGCTACCGGCCCTTTGGAAGGGCTAACAAACAAGCCTGCGGCAGCGGCGAGTATGAAATAGCCATGTGCTGCCCTCTTTTCAAAAATGCTCCCTTCCAGGGAGGTTATGTCGGTGTGCGCATAGAAGACATCCCAGGAGAGATTGGCAAAATTCTGAATGTCCGAATCTGTGATAGTCCTTTTATGTGTGAGGATAGACATGCCCGCTTGGATATCCTCAAAATGATATCGGAATGGATGTTTGTCTGTGTAATTCACCTCAGCACCAGCCTGGTAAATTCCGGTGATGGCACTTATATCCGATGGGGTGCCTTGTATCGCGCATCGCTGCAGATAGTGTTTAACCCCTCTGACACCTCCCATTTCTTCACCTCCTCCTGCTCGTCCCGGACCGCCGTGGACCAGCGTAGGTAAGGGTGACCCGTGTCCTGTATTGTATTTGGCCATATCCCTGTTAAGAATGAGGATTCTCCCGTGATGAGATGCCGCTTCGACAGTGAAGTCCCTGGCGATATCTTTATCATGGGTAGCTATGGAACATACCAATGATCCTTTTCCTTTTTGTGCCAGTTCAACGGCTTCATCGAGGGTGGAGTAAGGCATGAGGGTGCTTACCGGTCCAAACGCTTCAACGTCATGAACTTTGGTATTCTTGAATGGATCATCCTCCCTTAGGAGAATTGGACTCAGGAATGCGCCTTTATTAAAATCGGCGTCAATGAGATCTATTGGATCCAGCTTGCCATACACTATTTCTGCTGTTTGGCTGATCTCCTCGACACGTTCAATTACTTCCTGCACCTGGTCTTTACTCGCCAGTGCTCCCATTCGGACTTCTTTTGATCTTGGATTACCAATAGCGACTCCCGAGAGTTGTTTTCCAAGAGCAATCTGCACATCCTCAATGTATTCGGCAGGTACTATTATACGTCTTATAGCCGTACATTTTTGCCCACATTTGACGGTCATTTCCTTACGAACTTCTTTGATGAAAAGCTTGAATTCCGCTGTACCTGGCGCAGCATCCATACCCAAAACGGAGCAGTTGAGACTATCCGCTTCCATGTTGAATGGAACGGCTTTGTCGATGATTGATGGATGGGCTTTTAGCATTTTTCCGGTGCTGGCAGAGCCGGTAAAAGTGACAACATCCTGGCTGTCAACGCCATCCAGCAGAGTTCTGGCTGAACCGCAAATAAGTTGCAGGGCTCCTTCCGGAAGGATGCCGGATGCAATGATTTCTTTGACTACCGCTTCCGTAAGATAGGAAGTAGATGTAGCCGGCTTGACGACAGCAGGAACTCCCGCCATCCAGTTGACAGCACATTTTTCAAGCATCCCCCATACCGGGAAATTATAGGCGTTGATGTGGACTGCTACACCTTTTTTGGGAACCATAATATGATGACCCATAAAATCTTCACCTCTGGACAGGTCAATAGCCTCACCATCAACATGGAATGGTTTATTTGGAAAAACCTTTCTTAAAGATGCATTGGCAAATAAATTGCCAATACCTCCTTCAATATCTATCCAGCTGTCGGCACGTGTAGCCCCTGTCAAGTAGCTGACTTCGTAGAATTGTTCCTTTTTCTTCATCAGGTACAAGGCCAGCTTTTTAAGCATTTGGCCTCTCTGCTGAAAAGTCATTTTTCGCAGTGGCGGGCTTCCCACCTTCCGGCCATATGCCAGGATCGCTTCAAAATCAAGACCTTCCGTTGTACTGGTTGCTACCAGTCCACCGTCAATAGAATTAAAAATACTCACTCCATCACCTTTGCCATCTACCCATTTCCCCTGGACGTAATTCTGAAGTTTCATACGATTTGTTTTGTTATAAGATTATCAAGCTTTTTCTAAAATAGCCGCATAGCCCTGACCAACCCCGACACACATGGTTACCAGTGCATATTTTTTATTTTGTTCATGCAACTCCATGGCTGCACTCATGGCAAGTCTTGCGCCTGTCATTCCCAATGGATGGCCTATAGCAATGGCTCCTCCATTAGGATTGATACGGGGATCATCATCGGCAAGACCCCATTCACGAATACAGGCCAGAGCCTGGGCTGCAAATGCTTCATTGAGCTCGATGATATCCATGTCTTCCATTGTCAAGTTCGCTTTGTTCAAAGCAATCATTGAGGCCCTGACCGGTCCTATACCCATTATCCGGGGCTCTACGCCAACAACAGCTGAACTTACTATACGGGCTAATGGTTTTAGGCTGTGTGAGTTGAGCGCATCTTCCGAAGCTATCAATACAGCAGCGGCTCCATCATTGAGGCCTGAGGCATTGCCAGCGGTAACGCTGCCGCCATCCTCGGCTTTTTTGAAGGCAGGCCTTAATTTGCCAAGTATTTCTGGTGTCGTTGTGTCTTTAATAAATTCATCGCTATCAAAAACAAGATCATCTTGTTTGCGTCTTGGAATATTGATTGGAACTATTTCCTTTGATAGTCTGCCATTGTTTCTGGCTTCAGTTGCTTTCATTTGTGAACGGTAAGCAAACATATCCTGGTCTTGACGACTGATCATGTATTTTTCAACGAGGTTTTCTGCGGTTTGACCCATGCCATCGGTGCCATACATGCTGACCATTTTATTGTTGATAAATCTCCAGCCGAAGCTGCTGTCAAACATTTGGGCATCACGTCCAAAAGCTTTGCTTACTTTTGAGATCACCCATGGGCCACGTGTCATATGTTCCACACCGCCAGATATAAATAGATCTCCATCACCTGCTTTGATAGCCCTGTTGGCCTGGATGATCGCGGACAAACCTGAAGAGCACAGGCGATTCACTGTTTCGCCGGGAACTGTAAAAGGTAAGCCTGCCAACAAGAGCGCCATACGTGCCACATTGCGATTATCCTCACCGGCCTGGTTGGCACAACCCAATATAACATCATCATAGGCTTCCATTGGTATGGATTTGTTTTTCTCTACCAGCTTTTTGATGACATGAGCTGCCATGTCATCAGTTCGGACAGGAGATAGGGTTCCTGTAAAATTGCCTATGGCTGTACGTACGCCATCAACTATATATGCTTGTTTCATAGTATCTGCTTAAGAATAAAAACTGCTGTTATTGAGGGCCATTTTTCTAAGCAATGGGCTGCACCTGTATCGGTCTTCGTGGTACCAGTCGTACAAGGCATCTATTTTATCCACGCATGCGGAAATACCCAATTCATCAGCCCATTTGAACAAGCCCTTTGGATAGTTAACGCCTTGTGTCATGGCCAGTTCAATGTCTTCCATGCTGGCTATATTGTTATGCAGTGTATCGGCTGCTTCATTGATAAGCATGACAACTATGCGATCAGCTATCTCGCGACCAAGTTGCTCGTCTTTCAGGGCTTCTGCCGTTATAGAGCCTTTATCATAGGTATAATAGCCCCGCCCTGTTTTTCTGCCCCAGTAACCGGCTTCGGAAAGCCTTTTTTGTGTAAATGACGGTTTGTACCTGGGATCATAATAAAAACTTCTAAATACGGATTCGGTCACAGCATAGTTGACATCATTTCCTATGAAATCCATGAGTGTGAAAGGCCCCATCCTGAAACCAGCAATCTCGGTCATAGCCCAGTCTATGGTGGTAAAACTCGTCTCAGGGTCTGTTCCTGCCAGGCCTTCTTCAAAAATCCTCAGCGCCTCGCTGTAAAATGGTCTGGCGACTTTATTGACAATAAAGCCGGGAGTATCCTTAGCAACTACTGTTGTTTTACCCCAAGCCTTGATAGCACTTCTTGAATCTTCAAGAACTTTTTTATCGGTTTGAATGGCAGGAATAATTTCAACCAGCTTCATAAGCGCAGCCGGATTGAAAAAATGAATCCCGATGAAATTCTCAGGTATTTTATAGAAGGAAGCCAGCTGACTTATGGATAGGGAAGAGGTGTTGGATGCAACAATACAGCTATCTGTAAGCCTGGATGATAAATCATTAAAAAGAATTTCTTTGATGGACACATCTTCTATGATCGCTTCAATGACAAGCTCGCTATCCGATAAGTCTTCAAGTTTCTGGACATATTGAATGTTAGCCAGGATAGAATTTTTCTTTTCTTCTGAAATTCTTTCTTTTTCAACCAGTCTTTCCAGGACAGATCTGAGTTTTTTGTCACTATAAACCAGGGCTTGTTTCTGGGTGTCAAAAACTTTCACTTTGCATCCTGCTGTGGCTGCAACTTGAGCGATTCCGCTTCCCATTGTTCCGCTGCCTATTATTCCTATGTTCTTCATATTTGAGATTCGCTTATATCACGCTTTGATTAGATGTGATTCTATGTTCCTTTTATTTCAGGTTTTCTTTTTTCAATAAATGCTTTTACACATTCATGATAATCATTTGTATGACCTGCTCTGACCTGGTATTCTTTTTCAAGCTCCAGTTGTTGGTCAAGTGAATTATGCATGGAACTTTCAAATAACTTTTTGGTGTATTGGATTCCGAGAGGAGGCAATGAAGCCAGTTGGTTTGCCAATTCAAGATGTTTTTCTTCGAATTCAGACGCGTCAACACATTTATAAATCATGCCCATATTTTCTGCTTCCTCCGCACTAAGCTTATCCCCAAGCATGGCAAGGGCTTTGGCTTTGGCATACCCTATTAATCGGGGTAAAATATAGGTGCCGCCGGAATCGGGAATAAGTCCAATCTTACTGAAGGCTTGAATAAAACAGGCTTTATTGCTGGCCAGTACGATATCGCAAGCCAGGGCGATGTTTGCACCGGCTCCGGCTGCCACACCATTAACGGCTGCTATTACCGGTTTTTTGTGTTTCGTAATCCTTCGGATGATCGCATTATAGTGTTCTTCGACGATACGTTCAAAGCCTATATTTCTTTCAGGATCGCTGACCTCTTTAAGATCCTGGCCGGCGCAAAATGCCTTTCCATTTGCTGACAGTGAAATGACGCGAATTGTTGGGTCCGCATCGCAATCGTCCAGTGCACTTATAAGTTCAAGAGCCATTTCCCTGGTAAAGGCGTTATAGGCTTCGGGCCTGTTAAGTTTTATAAAGGCTATATGATTGGTTTTTTCGAGTTGAATGGTTTCAGACATAGCTTCAGCTTAAGCATTTAAAATAGTCAAAAGGTTCGAGGCAATCATCACATTTAAATAATGCTTTACAGGGCGTAGAGCCAAAATGGCTTACCAGGCTGGTGTTGCTTGATCCGCAGTTGGTACATTTAACTATTTTTTCACCGTCTAGAAGTGCACGTTTATCCATGCTTGATTCCAGAGGGGCAGCAATTCCATATTCCTCAAGCCTGCTCTTGCCTTCTTCACTAATCATATCGGTGGTCCAGGCGGGATGCAATTTAAGATTGACGTGTACATTGTATCCAAGACCTTCAAGGGCCGTTCGGATATCCTTGGCTATGGTATCCATGGCAGGACACCCTGTATATGTTGGAATGATATCAATATGGAGATCTTTGCCGTCGAGTTCGAGTCGTTTTACGATGCCCATATCTACGATGGTGAGCACAGGAATTTCCGGATCAGATACCTGCATCAGGGTATCCATGATTCTTTGATCGGGTATGTTGCTGCCCAAGTCTACCATTGCATATCGGGATAAGCTCTTTGCATATATTGAAGTTCAGCAAGGATGTAACCCAGTTTTTCAGAATGAAAACCATGCTTCCCCCTGGCGATACGCTCTGCTGATCCGGGTACATTCAGGCTTCCTTCCTCAATTACCTTATGAACGAAAGGGTAATAGCTGTTCTTAATCATGCTTAGGTCTGCACCGATCCCTGCTTCTTTCATTGCTCTTTCTGTTTCTGTCTCTTCAAACAGTTCATGAGAGTAAACATACAAGTCGTTCAAGGCTCCTTGAGTTCTGGCATGCGACTCTTCTGTTCCATCGCCAAGTCTTTTGAGCCATTCAGACGAAAATCTGAGATGGTACTTACTCTCTTTTAATGATTTGGTAGCGATAGCTGCTATCGTTTGATCTGAACTCTCGCTCAGCTGTTCCAAAAGCGATTTATGGAAGGCATCAAAGAGGAATTGCCTGACGATGACATAGGCGAAGTCTGTATTTTCCTGCTCGACCAGTATGCAATTGTAATACTCTCTTTCCGAGCGCAGGAATGCCACCTTGTCTTCATCCAGGCCATCACCCTTTACTTCAGCTGCATAATTGAAATAGGATCTCACCTGTCCAAAGAAATCGAGGGATATGTTTGTCAAAGCTATATCTGTCTCAAGGTTCGGTCCATGGCCACACAATTCAGACAGACGATGTCCCAGGATCATTGAATTATCTCCAAGTATCAGGAGATACTTATATAATAGTTCTTTGTCACTCATGATTACATATGTTTGACCTCGTCAGGTACATTATAAAAGGTAGGATGTCTGTATACTTTATCTGCTGCCGGTTCAAAAAGTTCTCCCATGGCCGATGGCTTGGAAGCCGTAATATTACTTGACTGCACAACCCATATGCTGACACCTTCCATGCGTCGTGTATAGACATCACGTGCATTTTCAATAGCCATGGTAGCATCTACCGCATGCAGAGATCCTACATGACGGTGTTCAAGGCCATTTTTGGATCGTATGAATATTTCCCATAGAGGCCATTCGTGTTTGTGATCTGTCATAATCTTATTTTTTTAAACCGCTTTCGCTTTAATTTTTGATTGTTTTTCGGCGTATGACATGGCTGCATCTCTGACCCATTCACCGTTTTCCCAGGCATCGATTCTGGCTTTCATACGTTCCTTGTTGCATGGGCCATTTCCTTTAACGACCTGCCAGAACTCATCCCAGTTTATTTCTCCAAAATCATACTGACGCCGTTCTTCATTCCACTTCAGATCCGGATCAGGCACAGTCAATCCCAGGTATTCTGCTTGTGGTACTGTCTGATCGACAAAAGCCTGTCTCAACTCGTCATTGGACTTTCTTTTGATCTTCCATTTCATCGACAGGGCTGAGTGGGAAGAATCCTCATCTCTTGGACCAAACATCATAAGTGATGGCCACCAGAATCTGTTAAGGGCATCCTGAGCCATATCTTTTTGTTCTTTGGTGCCCTGGGCCAATACCATCATGATTTCATAGCCTTGCCTTTGGTGAAAGCTTTCTTCCTTGCAGATACGCACCATGGCTCTGGCATAAGGGCCGAAAGAAGTCCTGGTGAGCATCACCTGATTGATAATGGCAGCTCCGTCTACCAGCCAACCTATAGCGCCTATATCAGCCCATGAAAGAGTTGGGTAGTTGAATATACTGGAGTATTTGGCTTTGCCTGTATGCAGTTGCTCAATAAGTTCATCCCTGCTTACTCCCAAAGTCTCAGCAGCACTGTATAGGTACAGTCCGTGACCTGCTTCGTCCTGGACTTTTGCCAAGAGGGCACACTTTCTTTTCAGACTTGGTGCACGGGTTATCCAGTTTCCTTCTGGCAACATGCCAACCACTTCCGAGTGGGCATGCTGGGAGATTTGCCTGATGTGAGTCTTTCTGTATTTTTCAGGCATCCAATCTTTGGGTTCTATTTTATCCCCTCGGTCAATTCTTTCCTGGAATGCATTTTCCAGATTAATTTCAGTTGACATAAATACTTTGATTTATATTTTAAATATCATAATCGACAACTACCTTATCGCTAACAGGTACTGACTGGCACGTCAGCACATAGCCAGCTTCAATTTCATCGTCTTCAAGGCCATAGTGTACTGGCATCTCAACTTTACCTTCGAGCACTTTGGCTTTGCAGGTGGCACATACTCCTCCCTTACAGGCAAATGGCAAATCAGCATTATTGTTCAAAGCCTCGTCAAGGATGTTGTTTGACCCCTGTTCCATGGTGAAATGGAAACTTTTACCCCCTTCATTAATAAGTATTTCTGCTGATCGGCCTTTGAATTCTTTTTCGAGTTGCTCATATTTATTCTGATAATCCCCTGATGTATTGAACAGCTCAAAATGAATTTTTGATTTGTCCACACCACGTTCTGAGAGATAGTCCCTGACCATAAGTATCATAGGCTCCGGCCCACAACTGAAAAAATGATCAATATCTTCCAGATTGCATATGCTCCCAAATATGGTATCGAGTTTAGCGGTGTCCATACGTCCATTTAGGAAGGACATATTTCTTTTTTGCTTGGTCAGAAAGTAGAATACTTCAAACCTGTCCATGAACTGATTCTTGAGTGATTCAAGTTCTTCTTTCAGAATTATTGACGCCACTGTTTTATTTACATAAAACAACTTGAAACTGCTATTGGGCTCGGCCAGAAGATGGGTTTTAATGATGGAAAAAATGGGTGTTATCCCGCTCCCGGCAGCGAAGGCAATGTACTGGCTTGTTGCTTCCGGATTCAGTTCTACAAAGAAGCGTCCATCCGGAGGCATCACGTCAATCATATCCCCGGCTTCAAGGGTTTCATTGGCATAGCTTGAGAATTTTCCGCCGGGTACTTTTTTAATGCCTACTTTCCATTCTTCGTCCAGAGGGCTCGAACATAAAGAATACGAGCGTCTCACTTTTTCACCTTTTATGGATGATTCAAGGGTAAGATATTGTCCTTGCCTGAATTTGAAAGTATCCCTCAGGCTTATCGGAACATCCAAACTGATGATTGAACAATCCTCTGTTGTTTTTACAATTTCCCTGACTTTTAGCGGGTGAATGCGGTTCGCAGACATTTACTAATAATTATTAGCTCAAAACTAATGATTATTAGTTTATTTTTCAAGTCATTTTTTTGGACTTATTAGGCCATGTAACAGAATTTTCTTTAGCTGCGCAGCTAATTCTATTTTTCCAAGATCAGGATTCTTGTTATGCCAGTTGTAGAGCCAGTGAAGACTTGACAATATTGAGAATAATGCGATATCAAGATTAGTGGATTCTGAGATTAGTTTCTTTTTCTGGCAGGATTCCAAAATAGCCATAAATGCCTCTTCGTAATTGTTTCTCTTTTCCAGGTACTGTGGTAAAATCTCAGGATCAAGATGTACCCATTCTCCGGTAATGAGGGCAATACTGTCCTTGTATTTGAATGTCAGGTTGACGTGCAGGTTTACCAATTCTTCCAATTGCGAATTCTCGTCCAGGCTTGAATTCCTGATGTCGTCCATGCCCGCCGTAAAGGCTAGGGCTATGTTCATCAGGAGTTCGGTCAGTATTTCCTGTTTTGACTTGATGTGATTGTACAGACTGGCAGCTTTGATGCCTAATGCATCAGCGATGTCCTGCATACTGGTAGCCCTGTAACCCTTTTTTCTGAAGAGTTTTGCGGCGGCATTTTTAATCTGTGTCCTTTTGTTGACTTCAGTCATACATCAAAAATCAGTACGCTAAAATACTCTGGATTTTTGATTTCAGTTTTTCAGCATTCGGTAGCGTCCTTGTTTCCAGGCTGCTGTGAATCGGTATTGAAGGCAGATTTTCTGATCCAATCAGGCCTACGGGCGCATCCAAATATTCAAAACAATGCTCCTGTATCAGGCTGGTAATGGACCTGGCAAAACCATTGCGCTCGGGCTCTTCTGTGACAACCAGGACTTTATTATGCAGGCGGGCTTGCTCATAAATGGCATCTTCGTCCAGAGGTATGAGGCTTCGAAGATCAAGTATGCTGATTTGTCCCGGAAAATCTTTGGCGGCATTAAGTCCCCAATGGACGCCCATGCCGTAAGCGATGATGCACAAACTTTCTCCAGAGTCAATTTTGCGGTCTTCAGCCTCTAGAACAATCCGTGATTTCCCGATAGGAATGATGTAATTACTATCCGGCTCTTTGACCCGCGCCGCAGATGTTCCCGGAACTTTAGACCAATACAAGCCTTTGTGTTCGAAGCAGACTACCGGATTTGGATCGTGGTAAGCTGCTTTCATTAGTCCTTTGAGATCAGCTCCATTGCTAGGGTATATGACTTTGATGCCGGTGATATTGGTAACGACAGATTCCACACTGCTTGAATGGTAAGGCCCCCCGCTGCCATAGGCACCGCATGGGACCCTTAGGATCATACTGACCGGCCACTTGCCATTGCTAAGATAATTTGAGCGGCTTACTTCTGTAAACAATTGGTTTAATCCGGGCCATATATAATCAGCAAACTGTACTTCTACAATGGGTTTGAGTCCTACCGCAGACATGCCGACTGTAGAACCAACAATAAAGGCTTCCTGGATGGGGGTATTAAATACTCGGTCGCGACCAAATTTCTGGGCAAGGGTAGCCGCCTCACGGAATACACCACCCAGTCGATGTCCTACATCCTGGCCGTAAAGCAGGCATTCCTTATGGTCCTGCATGAGTTCTTCGATGGCATGCAGGGCACAATCCACCATTACGGTTTCTTCAGCATCAGGATTTTGTCTATTACCTTTTTCCTCTGTTACAGAACTTGGAGCAAAAATGTGATCAAATATACTTTCCGGTTCGGGGTCGGGCATTGCAAGAGCTTCCTTGAACTCTTTGCTGACAGTGTCCATTATAGCTTCTTCTGTTTTTTTAATCTCATCTTCAGTCATTCCAAACCTGACAAGACTTTTGCGGATTTTTGGATAAGGATCCATAGCTCGGTCTTCTTCAAGATCATCCCTGTACCACTCCATGCGAACACCGGAAGTATGGTGATTCAGGAGAGGTACTTTGGCATGAATGAGATAGGGCCTCCTATATTTTCGTATGTATGCAATGGCCTTTTTGACAGAATTATAGGATTCGATAAAATCTGTACCATCAATACTCAGACATTTAATGCCTTTGAATCCCTTAATAAAATCACTGGCATCCTGTGCTCTTACTTCATCAGCAGATGCTGAAATATCCCATTCGTTATCCTGGATAAGATATAAGATGGGTAATTGTTTGAGAGCGGCCATTTGAAAGGCTTCTGAGACTTCTCCTTCTGTGATGCTGGCATCCCCCAATGAACAAAGTACCAGTGGTTTATTTGCACTGTCATCCAGTCCTTCTATTTCTTTGTATTGCATGCCCATGGCCGCTCCTGTAGCGGGTATTGCCTGCATGCCTGTAGCTGAGGATTGATGAGGAATTTTGACTTTGTCATCATCTCTTAGAGAAGGATGTGAATAGTAGGTTCGACCCCCGGAAAATGGATCGTCCTTTTTGGCCAGCAATTGCAACATGAGGTCTTTTGGTGTAAGTCCGAATGACAAGAGCAGTGTATCATCCCTGTAGTATGGAAAAGCAAAGTCAAAGGGCTTCAGCTGCATACCGACTGCCGCTTGGATGGCTTCATGGCCGCGTGATGTGGCATGCACATACTTTGAAACCAGTTTGAAATTATTCTCATAGAGCTCTGCCATGCTTTTGGCAGTGCACATCAATCGAAAACCCAGCTGGAGGGTTTTTATGTCAAAACTCTGTTTTTTGGATTTTGATGCCATGAAAAGGATTTTGCTCTACAAATCTACAAACAATCGCAAAAATATCTAAAATACTTATCTTTTATAGATAAAATAACTATTATATATCTTAAATTGGATTATAGTATTAATATAATACGTATTTTTAGAATAAAAAACTATGGATAATAAATTTGAACTTGACCATATTGATTTTGGAATCATTGAGGAGTTGAGAAAGGATGCCAAAACAACTGTAAAAACACTTTCAGAGAAGTTAGATTTATCAGCAACGCCTATTTATGAGCGGATAAAGAAACTTGAACGCTCTGGTGTTATTAAGAGCTACACCATTGTAGTTGATGAAGCTATGATCGGTAAAACCTTGCATGCTTTTGCACACATTTCTTTAAGGAATCACACCAAAACATTATTTAAGGAGCTTGAGAATAACTTGCTGGCCATACCCGAGATTATTGAATGTCATGCTGTTTCGGGGAGTACAGATTTCATTGTTAAAATACTAGTGGAAGATATGGACGCTTATAAGGACTTCATTATGGAAAAGCTTTTTGATGTACCAAATATTGGACGTGTCGAATCCTTTATATCTCTCAACATGACCATTAAATAATCGGGTCCTTAATCTCTGTAGAACTAAGCTTTTGGTAATTCAGCTATTTTATTTAAATTCAGAAAAAATCTGCTATGTACAAATACTTGTTTTTAATGCTATTCATGCTTGCTTTCGTTGCATGTCATAATAATCCAGGTGCTGGTTGTAAATGTAAAACTTATGAAGCATACCATGATAATACAGAACGCGATGATGCCTTTACCGGGGGTGTTAAATTGATTGATGTAGAGACTCCAAAAGGAACATTCAAAGTATGGACAAAGAGGGTAGGTAATAATGCGCGTAAAAAAGTCCTGTTGCTTCATGGTGGTCCTGGAATGACTCATGAATTATACGAGTGTTTTGACAGTTATTTTCCCGGAGAAGCCATTGAATATTATTATTATGATCAATTGGGTTCTCACTATAGTGATCAACCTGATGATTTAAGTCTGTGGGATTTACCTCGCTTTGTCGAGGAAGTAGAGCAGGTCAGGAAAGCACTGGGCCTGAATAAAGATAATTTTTACCTCTTCGGGCAGTCCTGGGGCGGAATATTGGCTATGGAGTATGCTCATAAATACCAGGAAAACTTAAAAGGTCTGGTTATCTCCAATATGATGAGTTCTATAAGTGATTATCAGATGTATAGCGATTCGGTACTTGCCCCTAGAATGGATCCTGAGGTACTTGCTGAAATCATGACATATGAAAATGCTGAGGATTATAGCAATCCAAGATATCTGGAGCTTATCGTTCAAAACTATTATACGGAGCATATTTTGCGTATGCCTGTAGAAGAATGGCCAGACCCGGTCAACAGAACATTGAACCATGTTAACCCAGACGTTTATGTCACCATGCAGGGTCCAAGCGAATTTGGTGTTAAAGGAGATGCCACGCTGAAAGACTGGGATTTTACGGATAAACTTAAAGATCTTTCAGTTTCATGCCTAGTCATAGGAGCAGAGTACGATACAATGGATCCTAAACATATGGAATGGATGGCAGGCGAGGTTCAGAATGGGCGTTATCTGCATTGTCCTAATGGAAGTCATTTAGCTCAGTTTGATGACCAGGAGATATTTTTCGAAGGTCTGATTTCTTTTATTGAGGATGTAGATACCGGAGAATTTTAATCTGCAAGGTTCCAGTTCCAGGCAAGGATAGACCAGCTTTCCTGGTCGGTCATTTGATAGCTATGAATAATTTCGAAGCCGCAGTTTAAATGAGCTTTTACAGACCGAGGATTACGGTCTGATACTTCTGTCAACATAAGCGGGTATGAGGATTTATAGCTTTGTTGTGCATAATTATAGAGTTTATAAAAAAGACCCTTCCCCCTGAAGTTCTTTTCTATGCATACCTGTCCTCCAATAAGATAATCCAGTTCTTGAAGATTATGATTCTTATAATACAGGGTGTCTATCATATCAAACATGGGCACAAGTATGTCAATGGTATTTCTAAATCGTTTTGTCATTGAAAGGGTATATCCTATAACACGGGAATTACTGTCTACAGCAATGATGCTAGGAATATCTTTATTCATTGCGGCAAGTATTTCCTTATTGTGATGTACTGTGACAAAACCTTGATCTTTCAATTCACCTGAACTTATATTTTTTTCAAGGTTTCTTGATTGTAGCTCAAGGATGCCTTCCAGCTCAGAATCTGTTTCAACAGGTTTTATTTGTGCCATAAAAAAAGGCCAGCCGTTTAGGCTGACCTTATAAATATAAGTGTATTGGATTTTATAGGCTTACTGTGGCTCTGAAACGGGTCGTGGAAACTTTTCCCACACATCATCTTCAGCTCTGTCAAGAGGAAGGTCTCCTAGCTTACCTGTTCTTCTCATATCAACCCATCTGTGACCAAGGCCGAATAAAGAATATCTTCTTTGATAAAGTACTTCATCAAGAAGCTCAGAATCGCTGGTTCCACCGCTGTAGTCTGAAACACCATTCATGGATCTGACTAGGTTGATGTTATCAACTGCGGCAGAATTATTGCTTCCGATATTTGCTTCAGCTTGTATCAGAATAAGTTCCGAATTGGTCATGTAAGGTACAGGATCATTTAATGATCTGAATACCCACACGTCATAATCACCTGATAGATCGTCAAGAGTAAGAGTGCCACTAGGGCGAAGTCTGACTTTTTCCAGTCTAGCATCTCCAACTTCTGCATCTGCAACATAACTCGGATGAGCAATAATTGCATCAGCTTGATCAGGAACCCTGAAAAGATTGTTGGCAAAATCACCTCCTGCAGCAGAGTAATATCTGGCCGGTCCTGCATTCATGTCTCCACCTGGATTAATGAATGAACTTTGCAAAGCACTCAGTGCTGTCGCCTTATCATTTTGGTATAAAGCAATCCGCGCCTTTAGTCCTCGATTAAAGCTTGACAAGCTTGAGGGACTTGCAAATCCATCCATAGCAGACGAAAGACTGAATGGAAAGTCAGACCCTGCATTGTTCAAATGTCCAAGGGCTTCGTCTAGAAGAGACTGTATTGCAGTTAATGCAGCATCATAATCGACAAATGCTCCAAGGTTATCTACATCAGATGTCTCTACCCGTATACCATTGGTATACTGAAGGTTGGCAGCGAGATGCAATTCATAGGCCTGAAAGGTTTTTGCAAAACCAAGATATCCGTTCAATTCTTCCTGCGTGATTGTAGTAGAGCTTTGTGCAGCTTCAATAAGTACATTAAGATTTTTGATACATCGGTATCTTCCGAAGTAAGGCCTAGTACCGTAGAAACCTGCATTATCAAGCGAAGAAGCTCCTTTTCCCAGCAACTCACCTGTATAACGCGGATCAGAACCTGTAAAGAAATAATATTCCCTTCCTAAAATAGAAACCACATCATAGTAGAACCCGATTTCTTGTCGTAAAAGATCTTCGCTTCCTGTCACAAGTGTTTGCAACTGACTCTTAGTTGCATCGAGTTGAGTTCCTTCGATACTTGGTCCGTTAGGATTTGGCAGCTCATCTATCTCACAGCTGAATACCACCATCAGCAGTGATAAGCAAAATATATATTTTAAATTTTTCATGATTGTCATTTTTAGATTTTTAGAAATTGGCTGTTAGGTGAAAGTCAAATCTTTTTGATGACGGGAATGGAGTAACCTCCACACCTGTTGATAATCCATTAGCACCAAAGTTAGATACTTCTGGATCATAACTGTTGTAATCAAAAATATTGATAAGGTTATTTCCTGAGAATCCTATCCTGATATTTTCTGCACCAGGAATAAGCTTGTTTGGAAGCTTGTAATACAAGCCGATTTCTCTTAATCGTATATAACTTGCATCTTCGATGTATGGTTCTGTGTCTGCGCCAAGAACTGACAGTCTGTAGGGTCCATCAGACAAGGCACCGCTTGGATCCAATGTGAAGTCATCGAAGTCGTGAGTCGTTTCATTCAAATCAAATAAAAGCGATGAAAGGTTTATGTTTTCTCCTCCTTGCTTCCAGTGCCATAGGAATGTAAGGTCAAAATTACCAAAAGACATGATGTTTGACCAGGACATCTGGAAATCCGGTTCAGCATTACCGAATACCTGAAGGGTCGGAGCACCATCACCGTTAAGAGTTACATCTGGATTTGGTCCAACACCGATAACTGTTGTAGGACTGTATCCTTCTTTAACCATAAACTGGCCCAGGAAGTCAGCAAAGCCACCTGTTGTGAATGCAGGAACATCCAAACGTGTTACTTCTGCCGTGTTTTTCCAGAACGACAGCCTTGCACCCCAGTTTAGTTTTTCATTATTAACCAGTTCCATATTCAAACCAATCTCTATACCCTTATTCTCAAGGGCTGCAGCATTGGTAACCTGGCGACCGAATCCAGAAGATGTAGGTACATCGGCGTTTAATAGAAGGTCATCTACCTTCTTAATATAATAGGTTACATCCATAGCAAACCTTCTGTCAAATTCAAGATCAAAACCCATTTCAAGTTCTTTTTGTCTTTCAGGTCCAACAGAAGAATTTCCCAAAAGTGTAGGCACTATAACACCTGCACGACCATCTACAATAGAGGACTCAAGAATGGTTGACTTAGCACCAAATTGTGCAAAGTTTCCTGATTCACCATAGGCAGCTCTAACTTTCAACTGCGTGATCTTGCTTTCAGAGTTGAAAAATTCAAAATTATGCAAGTTGATGGCTGCATTTGCTTTTGGATAAAAATAGAGTTGGTTTACATCACTGTTATTGGATGATTTGTCACCTCTAACTCCAATAGTTGCAATAAACTGATCATTATAGTTGAATTCTTCCTGTACAAAAAATCCCTTATCCTGCTGGATTCTTCTAGTTTGTGTAACATTTCTATTACCAGCTTGGTCCAGGTTGGTTTCGGCACCAATCAGATTGGATGCTTCACCCAGAATTGTGTTTCTATTGAAGTCTTCTTGCGTAACACCCGCAGATGTTGTGAATGCCATGCCATTGTCAGAATAATAATTATGTACAAGAAAAGCAGCAAGGTTTGTGTTCAGGTTTTTGGTGAAACCCTGAACAGAAACACCATTCAAGCCTGCTCCATTTCTTTGGAATTGCAGGGAGTTCGGGAAGATTGCCGTTGTATTCAAGTTGTAGAAATCTGCTCCACCTCGGAATTTAAAATCCAAACTTGATTTGCTGTTTGTATAAATATTCGCTGTCAATGTACCACCACCGATAAACCTGTTAATGCTTTCATTGTTGGTTATCAGCGCTGCCGTTTCCAAAAAATTGGATGGGGCATAAGGATTAGAAGGATACACTCCTGTTACAGGATCTGGCAGAAGATCAGCAAATGCTGGTGTAGAGGTGAATGCGATACCCATGGTTGTTCCAGAGTTATCGTTATTGAAAAATCCCCTGTCTGCTGATGAATTGATGTAGTTTGTTGAAACAGCGATATCGAACACATCAGAAATTTTGTGGTCGATGTTCAATCTGGCTGATATTTTCTCATAGCCTGTATTGTTTACAATACCTTCATCATTTTTATATGATCCTCCGAAGTAGAACTTTGTATCAGCATTTCCACCAGAAACACTGAATCGTGTATTAAAAAGCATTGCATCATTGCCGTAAAGTTCATCTTCATAATTGGTGATTCCATTATTTCTGAAATCGTCAATATTACCAGCAAAACCACTATTAAGAACTCTTTCTTCTGTCCATTCTCTGATGCCCAATTTTCTTAATTGAGAGGCAAAGCCCACAGATTGTCCCACACTGAATCGTGTTTCACCTGCTTTACCACGTTTGGTAGTGATGATCACAACGCCTCCTGAGGCTCTGGATCCGTATATAGCTGCCGCAGAAGCTCCTTTAAGAATTTCTACAGACTCAATATCATTTGGATCCAAATCCGAAAACCTGTTGGATGGATTATCCTGGTTGGATGTGCTACCTCCACTGGCAGCAGCTGAAACGATATTCAATCCCGCAGGAATCGATGAGTTATCCATGAAAACACCATCTATAATTATAAGTGGTTGTGAAGAACCACTAATGGATGTAGTACCACGCAAGCGAAACGAAAGACCACCGCCCGGTGCACCAGAATTGGCTCTGATTTCAGCCCCTTTGAATTTTCCATATAGCGCTGTCTCTGTTGTTGTGGGAATTGCGATACCCGTCAACTCGCGGGCATCAATCTTAGCGACTGAATTAGCCAGGTTTTTACGCTTGACAGTTGTTGCGAGACCAGTGATCACCACTTCGTCAAGTTGGTTAATGTCTTCTTCCATTACAATATTAATGGGAGAAGTCAAATCCGTGATGGCTACTGTCCTGTAGCCCAGATAGTATGCCTCCAGAACAGATTCTGTTGAAGGCACTGAAAGTGAGAAGTTCCCATCATAATCAGTGATAGCTCCAATGGTTGTTCCTTTTACAATAACGGATACTCCAATGAGAGGCTGGCCCTCTGTATCCATGACCTTGCCATTAAGGTCAACCTGACTGAAAGCCAGGCTTCCAAAACAGCAAAAAATCAGTAGTAACAGGTAGTTTAAATTTTTCATAGTCTGATTTTTGTTAACAAATAATTAACCTAATATAAGACATTAAATCTGAAAACAGTGCTGTTGCAGATCTTCTAAGAAGTTTTCTCTTTATCCAGAATTTGACACTTGAGCGCAGCTTCTGAAAGGTTTATACTCCATTTGTGAATTATGGGGCAAGACGTGCTATTTGCCAATTGCCATTCTCGTCGATCTTATATTCAAAACGGTCATGGTAGCGGTTGGCTCGACCTTGCCAGAATTCCAGCTTTTCAGGTCTTAACAGATAACCTCCCCAGTGCTCGGGCAATGGAATGGGGTCAATATCTTTGAACCGTTCTTCAGTTTCCATCCTCCTTCTCTCCAATTCTTCGCGCGTCATGGATCTGCTTTGGGGTGATGCCCAGGCACTGAGTTGACTGCCACGTGGCCTTGACTGAAAATATTGTTCTGAATAAGAGCGATCCAGTTTTTCGACTTTCCCCTTAATCCGTACCTGGCGCTGCAGCTTATCCCACCAGAATACAAGAGAGGCATTAGGGTTTTCAGCCATTTCCCTGGCTTTGTTGCTTTCGTAATTGGTGTAAAAAGCAAAGCCTTTGGCGGCAAAGCCTTTTAATAATACTATCCTCACACTGGGTTTTGAATCAGTGGAAACAGTGGCCAGGGCCATGGCATTGGGTTCTACTACACCAGCCTGATCAGCATCAGAAAACCATTGAGCAAACTGATCTATAGGGTCCGCCTTCAGATTTTCCCTGTTTAAAAAATCTTGCTCGTATGATAGTCGCTTGTTTCCAAGATTATCCATATTTTATCGAATTAGGATTTATTAATCTTCACTTTAGCAAAGTTGGCTCTTTTCCCTTCTGCAAGGAATTTTTTAATGCTATATTTTGCATTATAGGCCAACCAGTACATGACTGGTACCACAATAAGTGTCAAAAAAGTGGCGAAGACAATTCCATAAATAATGGTCCAGGCCATAGGTCCCCACAGGGCTGTATTATCTCCTCCTAAAAAGAACTGAGGGTCAAGCTCAGTTACAAAAGAAAAGAAATTAAAATTGAAACCTATAGCGAGAGGAATCAGACCCAGAACTGTCGTTATAGCTGTCAGCAGTACCGGTCTCAACCTCGTAGCTCCAGCTTCAATGACAGAGGCCTTTACATCATCTTTTTCCATCTCAAACATGCTGTCCAGTTTTTTCTCAAGCCGTTTCCTCTTAACCAAGAGGTTGATGTAGTCCACGAGAACAATAGCGTTGTTCACCACAATTCCTGCAAGGGAAATTACACCCACCCCCGAGAAAACAATACTGAATTCAGTACCCGTAACTACGTAGCCCAGGAATACACCAATAAGGCTGAAGAATACCGAAATAATTATTATGAAAGGCGATATAAGTGAATTAAACTGGGTAACCAGTATGATAAAGATCAAGAATACCGCTGCTGAAAATGCTGTACTCAAAAAGGCCATGTCCTCGGCTTGCTGCTGCTGCTCGCCGGTAAAGGCATAGGCGTATTCGTCCGGAACTTTAAAATCTCTCATGAGTGAGCGTAATTCATCATTGATCTCATTGGCATTATAGCCGTCCAGTACATTCGAACTGATGGTCACAACCCTTCGTGAATCCAATCGACGAATGGCATTGTAGGTTGAGGAGTATTCAAAATCCGCTACGGAAGATATAGGCACCTGGATTATTTGTCCGTTGCTCTGGTTTCTGAAGGTGATCAATTGGTTTATGATATCAGAAATATTATTCCTGTAATCTTCACTTAACCTTACCATAATAGGGTATTCGTCTTCTCCTACTTTAAACTTGGAAGCTTCAGATCCGAATATGGAGGTTCTGATGGCACTGGCAATCTGACCAGTGCTCACGCCATATCTTCTTGCTGCTTCTCGATCTATATTAATAAGCATTTCCGGTTTTCCCAATTCTACGTCCAACTTCAGTTCTTCAATACCGGGTACATCTTTTTCATCAATGTACTTTTTGATGCGATCACTGAGAACAAGCAAGGTGTCAATGTCATCTCCTCTGATTTCCAAATTAATCGGTTTGCCGGCAGGAGGACCCTGGGCATTCTGATCAACAACGACTTCTACTCCTGGGCTTCCTTTAATCTCAGAACGGATCAATTCCATAATTTCCCGTGTGGATATACCATTCCGGAATTTATACTCGACAAATTGAACGGTCATACGCGCTTTATTAGGTGTTACGCCTGGTTCAGGTGGAGTATTGGGGTCACTGGTGTCCTCTCCAATTTGTGTCAGCACGGCTTCAATGATTTCTGAATAGGGCTCTATAACCTTGGAGACTTTTCGTTCAAGCTCAATCATGGTCTTGTTAGTGGCTTCAATGTCACTTCCTATGGGCAAATCCACGAATATGTTTATGTATAGAGGATCTGCAGAAGCGAAGAAGTTCATTTTTGGAGGGAAGTTGAAAAACAATGCGATAGCTCCAAAAAGCATCAGGATCGTCATTAATAAAGTCAAGGCTGCATTTTTACCTTTCAGGCAAAAGCGAACAAAACTATAGTACGCGTTTTCGAGTAAGGGTAGAACTTTGTTTTGAAAGCCAATAGAGCCTGGGGTTAAGATGTAATGATTGATCAGATTAATGATGGCTGCAATGCCTAGTATGTTCCTGAGTTCTGCAGCTCCTGACATATGGCATAAAGCAGAAATCAAAATTATAATGAGAGAACCGATCATGACATTCCTGTTCTTTGTCTTTTGCATCCTTTGGTTCTTCTCAGATTCAAGAACCTTCATAAACCGGCTCGTGAATACCGGATTAATAACAAGGGCTACAAAGAGGGATGAAGACAGGACGATAATAAGTGTTATCGGCATGTATTGCATAAATACACCCATAACCCCTGGCCAAAATAACAATGGTAAAAAGGCCGCCAGGGTAGTGAAGGTAGAAGCAATGATTGGCCAGGCAACTTCACCTACACCATATTTTGCTGCAGAATGTCCATCATAGCCGTTTTGCATATACCTGTATATGTTTTCCACTACAACAATACCGTTATCTACTAATAAGCCAAGGGCTAGAATCAGTGAAAAGAGAACAACAATGTTCATGGTGACCCCGAAAATATTCAAGACCAGTATCCCCATCAGCATGGATAGAGGGATGGCTATCCCGACGAAAAGCGCATTTCTCAAGCCCAGAAAGAAAAGCAGGACCAGGATAACAAGTATGACGCCTGAGATAATGCTGTTCTCCAGGTTGTTAACTTCGTTTCTTGTATAAACGGAAAGATCATTAAAGAGGCTGACGTTAAGATCGCTTGGAAGCACGTCTTCAGCCTTCTTAATAACTTCTTTTATCTTATCAGATGTTGATAACAGGTTCTCACCACTTCTTTTTATGATATCAAGAGATATTACAGGAAGGACACCCGATCTTGAATAGGAGGTTCTTTCTTCAAAACCGTATTTTACATCGGCAATGTCTTTTAGGTAGACAGGCTTTTGGAACTCTGATTTAACGATCAGATTTCTGATTTCGTCCACAGTTTCAAATTGACCGACAACCCTGACAGCACGACGTTTGTCATCATTGATCATCTCGCCGCCCGACATGGTAATGTTCTCCCTGGCGATTGCATTTTCTATATCCATGAAGCTGACTTCAAGGGATTGCATCTTTAGAAGGTCTACATTTATTTTGACCTCTCTGTCGAGGGCGCCTTTCATTTCAGCTTCTGATACTTCAGAGATGTCTTCCAGCTTTTCCTGCAGGTACTCAGCGTATCCCCTCAGGTCATCCATGCTGTAATCTCCTGATATGTTTACAGTGACTATCGGAATCTCTGAGAAATTTATTTCTTCAATGATAGGATCCTGGTCAAGATCTGTAGGCAGCTCTTTCTTTGCTTTATCCACAGCATCTTTTGTTTTTTGTACGGCCAGGTTGATATCAATATCGCTGTCAAATTCAGCTATGATGATTGAAAAATCCTGTACGCATGTTGCCTGAACTTCTTTTACACCGGAAATGGCATTTATTTCCTGCTCAAGGGGGCGGCTCACCAGGTTTTCTATCTCCTCTGCAGAGTTACCAAAATAGGGCGTATTTATATATACCGTAGGAAGTGATGCATCAGGATATTGCTCCTTTGGCATGTGCTTGTAGCTCTGCAGTCCAAAGATCAGGATCATCACTGCGATCAGGAAAACACTTGTTCCGTTATCTACAGCTACTGAACTGAGCTTAAACTCCCTTAATTCTTCTAGTACTTTTTTCATGGAATATGTTCTTTTAACTGTTTATTCGAACAAGTTCTCCTTGCGAAATTCCTTTTGATCCTTTTGTTATTAGTCTGTCTCCATTCCTTACTCCGGAAGCTATGATTACTTCATTAACATTGGATTCACCCAATTCGACATAAGACTTTTTAGCCGTGAATCGACCGGACTCTTCATTGACGATATACACGAATTTATTGCCATTGACTTCTTCATGGATAGCATCCAATGGTACGCTGATGATATCTTCAGCCTGGAAGTCTTTAAATCGAATAACTGCCAAAAGATTTGGTTTCAGTTGACCACTTCTTGAAGAAGTTTTTATCTGTATTTCGAAAGTTCTGTTGTTGAGGTCTATTGTTCTGCCAAGCTGTGTGACGGTCTCATCGATACTCAGGTTGAGAGCAGGAAATCTGACCGTAACGCTATCGCCTTTTTCGATGGCCGAAAGAAAGTTTTCCTGGATATCAGCGGTTACTTTAATTTCTGCCGTGTTCAGAATTTGAATAATCGGCATGCCCGGTGAAGCGGTTTCACCTTCCTGCAGGAATTCCCTGTCCACATAGCCACCAATAGGGGCGTATATATTTTTCTTGCTTATTTGTGATTCAAGCGTTTCAAGAGATTTTTCCAATCCTTCCATCCTGGTCTTGGCTTCCAGATATTGGATTTCTGACCCTATATTCTGATCCCATAACCTTTTTTGTCTTTCATAGACTGTATTGGCCAGTTCAAGTTGTGTTTCAATCTCTGCTATCTGCTTTTCTACTGTCTCAAGGTCAGTTGTTGCCAGCAGCTGTCCTTTTCTGACATAATCCCCTTCTTCAACCAAAAGACTTGTGATGCGACCACCTATTTCAGAACTCACGTTTACGAAGTCATCTGCTTCTACGCGACCCTGTATCTCAACGAATCTTGTAAAATCTTTAGGATTGATTTCGAGTACTTCTACCGGTGTAGCTGGTTTTTTCCTTACCGGCTCTAAGTCTTTAATTTCTTTAGATAACAAGTTGATTTCCTGTTCCAAAGCTTGCAGCTCTGCTTTTTTATCTGAAAGCAATGCCTTTTTGGATTCCAGATCATCCCCTCCATTCGTGCTGCAAGAGGCAAATCCAATCAATAGTGCTAATGCAAGTATATTTTTCATTTATATATAATTTGAATATTAGATGTTTCCGAGAGCTATGTCTAAATCGGTTTTGGAGATCAGCAGATCATACAAAGCATTTATGTAATTGCCCTGGGCTTCAAAAAGCAGTTGTTCTGCCTGTATTAATTCGATGCTTGAACCAATGCCTTCACTGAATTTTATCGAAGTCTTGTTATAAATATCTTCGACTATATCCAAAGATTTTTCCCTGTTTTCCAGTGTCTTACTGGCGTTCATGTATTGCAGTCTGGCGTTCTGTACCTGCATATTCATGGCGCGCTCAAACTCTGATTTCTGAAGTTCAACCCTTTCAAGGTCCACCTGAGCTTGTTGTATCTGACCTTTTTTACGGGCTCCATCATATATCGGTATGTTTATACCAAGACTTACCGATGATTGTGGTATGAAGCCCAATTCATTGCTGTCAAACAAGTCATCCCTTTGGAGCAATTGGTTATAATTGGCTTTTGCCTTAAGATTTGGAAGGTAGCCACGGCGCAACCTTTGAATGTTGAGTTCATTAAGTTCTATGCTTGAATTGAGATAATCGTACATCGCGCGTTCATTGTAGTCAACAGGAGAGCTTAGATCGATATCGGTGATTTTAAATTGATCCACCATTATCGTCAGGTCCTCACTCAAGGACAATTCTTGATATAGTGGATAATTCATCTGAAACTTCAAGAGATTGTAGCTGATATCGATAAACTGATCCAGTTTTTCATATTCCGTTTTTACATTTTCGAAACTCAGTTCGATGCGTGAGACATCAAGTTTTTCAACCAAACCGGCATCATAGTAGGCTTGAGTTTCTTTTAGGACTTTTTCTATATTCCCCAGATTGTTGGCCAGTGTCTTTTTGTTCTCTTCTGAAATGAGGATATTCATGTACGCTTTCGTCACGTTTGCCCGCAGCTCTTCTTTTGTTATATGAACAGCTTTTCGTGTCAAGCCTTTGTACATTCTTGCCGCCTTCAATCCGGATAAATAAGACCCATCAAAAAGAAGCCAGGATGCCTCAAGTCCCGTGTTGACATTATTTCTTCTAAACAGTGCGAATTCGAAAACTTCAGGTGAGCCTGTATAGGGTTCAACGCCTGGAACTTGTTCGGCAAGCAACACCTGGTAAACCGATGGAGTAATAAAATCTTCTACCGGATTAACAGGTCTCTTGATATAGTACTGGTAATTGATTTTACCATCTAACTGAGGTAAGCCGATAGCTTTGAACTCTGTGATTTGCGCATCAGCGTCCCTGATGTCCAAATTGTCCATTTGTAATTCAGGGCTGTTTTGCAAGGCGTAGTCGATAGCCTGCTGTAGGGTAAATGACTCCTGTGCTGAAACACTGATGCTCAGGAGAATAAATAAAACTACTAGTCTCATGCCAGATTTTCTTTGTTCAAATAATTATTGATTGCTTTTCTTCCTTCGTTGTTCATGATGCCATTCAGGTGGTATGTCATCATGTGCTTGTAGAGGTAGGCTTTGTCGTATTTGCCATAAGCTATTATCTCTTCTTCTGCCAAAAGCTTGGCGAGGCCTACATAAATGCGAGCCTGAAGTATCACATCAATATCATCCCTGTAATAGCCTTCCTCAATGCCTCGTTTCAGGTTGTTTGCGATGGTCTTCTCAATTTGCTGGAGATGGTCGTTCTGAATGATGGCCCATGCCCGTGGGTGATATTTTTTTAAATCATAGCTGAGGGTAGGTTTCATTTTTCTTAAAGCCTGCAATACAAAAGCTGCTATACCTGTTATTTCCTGCAGAGCATTTTCTGCTTTTCCGGTTATTTCACCAATAGCTTTTTTTTCTTCTTTAATGAAGAGCTTGATGGCTTCAACGACAAGTTCGGATTTATTAGAAAGCTCAGCATAAAGTGTTTTTTTTGATATCCCCAGATGACGTGCAATATCATCCATGCTCACACTCTTCACGCCGTATTTCATGAAGAGCTCTTTAGCCGATTGAATAATATTTGATTTAATCATGAAGCAAAATTACACCCAATAAACTTAGAAAACTATTTGTTTGTTCAAAGTTTCCTAAGTTTTTATATTAAATAATTGTAAACGTGGACTAATGGTCAGACCAGCACTATCAATTGAGTTGAGCTGTCTGAAAGACTATGTTTAGTTTACTGGGATATGCGAGAAATATTATTGAGGGCATGCGCGGATCAGGCTAATAAATCCTTTAATCTGTGTATTTTGCGGTATGCAGATTTTAGGACAAATGTCGGGCAGTTCACTGGATGGCTTTGATATCGCCTGTGTTGATTTCAAAGAATCAAATGGGGGTATTTCTTGGTCACTCTTACAGGCCGAGACTTATTCTTACAGCTCAGCAACCAAAGCATTACTCAGCTCTGTCAGGGAACAAACAGCGGATCAGATTGCCAGGACGGAATTTCAGTACAGTGTGGAATTGGCTGATGCACTCATTGATTTTAAAACCAGGCATAACTGCCTTGCTTCAACAGTGTCTGTTCATGGTCATACGGTCCTGCATTACCCGTCTATGCAGAAATCATGGCAATTGCTTAATCCAGGATTATTGGTGTCCAGGACATCATTGAATCTTATCCATGATTTCAGAAGTCAGGATATGGCTATGGGTGGTCAGGGAACTCCTATGGCTGTCATAGCTGACAGAGACCTCTTTCCTGGATATGACTATTACCTTAACCTTGGTGGAATTGCAAATATCAGCGGCAAGGACAACAGTCACTGGTACGCTTATGATCTCGCTCCCTTTAACCAGGTCCACAATTATTTTGCATTAAAAACAGGATTGGACTATGACAAAGATGGCAAGCTGGCCAAACAAGGAGGCTGGGATAGTGAGCTTTTAAAGCTATTGAGATCCAATGCGTACCTTGCGAAGCAGGTGCCAAAATCACTTGATAATGCTGAGGTTTTTCAACATTGGATAAAGCCACTTGAAGAAACAAAAAAGCCTATTCCGGACATCCTCTTTAATTTCAACCTGTTTATGGCAGAAATGCTGGCAGAAATATTAAGTATAAGAAAGGGACGGATTCTGATCACCGGGGGAGGGGCAAAAAACTGTTTCTTCATTGAGTTGTTACATAGCAGAGTTAAAAACTGGACCGAGCTCTGCATACCTGAAGAAGACCTTATTGATTATAAAGAAGCGATATTGATGGCCTACATGGGATATTTGAGAATACATAGGATGAGCAACTTTATTTCTGACGCCAGCGGCGCTTCCACAGATGTGTGTGCCGGCGGACTATATTTATCAAAAAAGGATTTGCGCCCTTGAAAAGAATATTTGTAACGGGTGCGGACAAAGCCTTGGGTAAAACAATAATTACAAAATCACTTGCAAAAGGATTTGAAGTTCATGTTTTTGAAAGCGAGCACGTAATTAGCTCACTTGATGATAACATAAGACACTTGCCTGTCAGACATAATATAGCTCACAATGATATGTTTGAGCTCAGGCTATTATGGCAAAAACTTGATATTGTTGTGCATTCTGACATTTACAGGCATTTTGACAGTTATGACGCCAGGGATGTGTATGACCATAATGTGGGTATGACTGAGTTCTATGTTAATCTTGCCCTTGAGTCAGGCATACAAAACTTTGTATTTGTAAGTTCCGCTTTTGTTTTCCAGCAAGCCAAGGATTTGAATACTCTGATTGATGAGAATACAGAGCTTATTCGATTGTCAGGTAAAGGTCTCGGGAATTCTATCTTGAGGGCAGAACTAGAAGTTTGGAGAGCATCAGCGGAAGGTCTTCCGGTCCGGGTTTTGAATCCCAGTATTTTGATCGGAGATGAATGTGGAAGTAATGACTTGATTGCATTTCTGAAAAAGCATTCAGGCTTTTCATTTCCGGGAAGCAATGGATTTGTTGAATTGGATTCTGTTGCAAGATCCGTTATAGAATCTCTACATAAAGGCCATAAATCCGGGCGACAAATTATTAATACCAAGAATCAGCCTTATAACCAATTGACAGAGTTAAAATCTTCATCATTGATATTGAAACGCAATAACCGTATTGCACCTGCTCTGTACAAATATGCCAAATGGCTGATTTATAAGATCAGTAATCGTCGCCATGCTCTTTCATATCCAAGTTTCAGATTGCTTTATGAAAATATGAGTTATAAATAGCCGATCTGGGAGCCTGAATCAATTGTAAACAGTAATTTTAATCCGGAATCGAATTTTCGATTCATTATCTCGATTTTATCAATCAATAAATTAAAAGATTTCAATTATATGTCATTCAAATACCCATTTTCCATACTCCTCCTCCTATGTATGACGTCTTGTGCATCAAATAAGAAAAATACGAATGATACTGCTGGGGATGTGCCAGCCGCATTCCAGGGAAAACTGCTTGTTACTCTTATGCCGGATACAGAGACCCGTGATTTGGAGGAAGACTTTTCGAAGTATGAACTGAAACATCTGAGTATAGCAAGCAGATCACAGAATCAGCATTTATTCCAATACAATCCTTCCAAAATATCTGGGGAGGATTTGATGAAAAAACTTAATCGATCCAAGAAAGTGTATAATGCTGAATCACTTGTTACCAAAATGACAAAAGCCACCCTCATGGGCAGTAATCAGAATAAACAATTAGATATAAAATAATTCAGACGAACTTATGGCATCAGTAAAATTTGTGCTTTTAATTCTTTGTCTAGTATCATGCACACTTCAAGGCATGGCCCAAAGCTCTAAGGCAGTGCCAATCCAGGTGGAAAAATCGTATGTTTTTAAATTGGGTACCACCCCGGAGCTTAGAACTTTGACTGAGCAAAGAGTTCGATTGACAGATAAACGAAAGTACTATAAAAGCCTTATCCGTCCGCCGAGAAATTTCATAGGCAGATATGCCAGTCGCGATATCAATCAACGGCTTCAAAAGAACGGACCTGACAGACTCCGGCAAGAGGATTTCCTCAAAAATCTTGATGTCATTGTGGAACCAAAAATAAATATCGAGGGTATCAGTTCAGGCTTTTCACCTAATGACCCGACAGGCGATGCGGGCAGGGATTTTTATATGATGGCAGTAAACGCTACAGAGTTGGCTGTATATGAAAAAGTTACAGGGGATCTTGTTGATCAGTTTTCGGCCAACATGCTTTGGAATGAACTGGGCTTTAACTCGGGCGGAGACCCTATTATTCTATATGACCAGACCGAAGAGCGGTGGCTTATAACTGAATTTCCTTCTGGATTTGGTGCCAATGCTAACCAATTGCTGGTGGCTATTTCTACAGGATCAGACCCTTTGGGATCTTACGATGTATATAATTTTTCCACACCTAATTTTCCGGATTATCCCAAATATGCTGTCTGGTCTAATTGTTATTCTATTACCACCAACGAGCAGGGTGGTGGCGTCATTCATGGCTATTATATCAATAGAGATCAGTTGTTGGCAGGTATGGATACCGTGGATATGCAAAGGGTTTCATTGCCGGGTAACCTGGCTACGGAAGCAGGTTTTTTTGTTGGTACTCCTGTGGACTGGTCAGGCACTACGCCACCTCCGGTAGACAGGGGACCCATAGTTCTTGCCTTGAATGATTCCAGCTGGAATCTTGATCAAAAAGAGGATCAGATAGAAATTTTTTCACTTGAACTGGACTGGGATAATGCTGATAATACAAGTTGGAGCAGGCTAAGTATTGAAGTAAGCCCATACGACAGTTATCCATGTGCCGATGCTGGATTTTTCTTTTCTTGTATTCCACAACCCGGCGGCACAGGACTGGATGGAATTCCTGAAACGATTATGAACCAGGCTCATTACCGGAATTTCGGAACCCACGAGTCTATGGTTTTTAACTTCATTACAGATGTTACGGATGGTGAAAACCTATCGGGTATCCGTTGGATGGAGTTAAGAAGATCCAATGGCGCCGATTGGAGTATATACCAGGAAGGCACTTTTGCTCCCAATGATGGATTGCACCGTTTTATGGGCGCAATGGCCATGGATGGATCAGGCAACATTGGTTTGGCCTATAATGTATCAGGCCCCACTGAATTTGCCGGACTGCGATTTACTGGACGCAGAGCAGGTGATCCTTTGGGCATCATGACAGTCAATGAATATGTTATTGTTGATGGTATGTCGACCATTAACAGCAGCTCTCGTTTTGGAGATTATGCGCATATGACGGTTGATCCATATGATGACAGGAGTTTTTGGTTTGCAGGTGAGTATGCTGGAGCTTTTGGGACAAATACACGTGTGGTCTCATTTGAACTGACCAGGGATTCAATTGATATTGGACCGGCAGCTTTGAAGAACGCCGCTATCGCAACGCGACTTGGTTCTGCCGAGCGCATTGAGGTTGATATGCGTAATTTTGGAATTCAGGCTGTTGATAGTTTTGAATTGGGATTTTTATTAAATGATACACTCAGCTTTCAAGAAAGTATAAGCCAGGAGTTGCCTTCGGATAGTATATACACGCACAGTTTCGCGCAGACCGTTGATCTTTCAAGTTTGGGTACATACAATTTCACCATTTTTACACGTATGGTTGGTGATTCATCCATTTTCAATGATACCATCCGAACAAGCATTCAGCATATCGCGGCCCTCGATGCAGAATTATTAATGTTTACTGAGTCCTCAGTCGTTTGTGGCTCTGAAACCATTTTGTCCTACAGGCTCAGAAATGCGGGTTTTGACACAATCAGTAGCGTTACTATACTGCCGGTTTTGAATGGAGACAGCCTAGCGCCTGTAACATACTCGGATACCATCCCTTCAAGAGAGTCTTCAGTATTGGACTTGTCTTTGAGCGAATTATTGGACGGCCTGAACAGCCTTATGCTTTATGTACAGTCCGTCAATGAAGCTGATGACCTCATAGTTGAAAATGATACTCTCAGCCTTGACTTAAAGGCAATAAGGGATGGCTTCCAGGCTGATCTCGAAATCCTATTTGATGATTACCCTGAGGAGAGCTCCTGGCTTCTGGTTTTGGAAGATGGGACTGAAGTGGCTTCAGGTGGTCCGTATGATTCTAATCTGGCGCAACAGAGCATAACAGAAAATATTTGCCTGGATCCTGATTTGTGTTACCAGATGATATTCAGGGACTCTTATGGTGACGGCATCTCATTTGCAGGCGTTGAAGGCAATTATCAAATTTTTGATGATAGTGGCATCCTTCTTACTTCTCTCATTGATCCAGATTTTGGTGATGAAGAAGTTAACAGCTTTTGTGCAAAGTTTGAATGCAGCCTTGAATTAACAGCATCTACTGCTCCCACGAGTGGAGCAGGTGTTTCTGATGGCGTTATCATGGTGGAAGTATTGAATGGTCTAGGGCCCTTTAATTTTAGTCTGGATGATGGGCAAACGGTACAGGGAAGTCCGGTTTTTACAGGTCTGATGTCCGGTAGATATACCGTTTTGGTGGAAGGGGCCAATGCTTGTACAGATACCCTTGAACTCGAGGTGCTGGCATGTAGTCTGACTGCCGATTATGATATAAGTCCTGAGTCTGATATAGGCAGTAATGATGGTGTTATTGAAGTTTTGGTTATGGGTGCTAAAGGAGGTGTTCAATACAGTATCGATGGAGGACAGAATTTCAGCTCATCACCAGTCTTCACAGACCTTTCCGTAGGGGATTACCTGTTGGTAGTACGGGATTCTCTAGGTTGCCGTTATGAAGAAACCGTTCGCGTTGCCAATACAACCAGCACTTCAGACACATATTCAGCGCCGAAGCTCAGGATTTTTCCAAATCCTACCGATGGGGTTTTCAGGTTGGAATTGAGTCTCAGCGGTGAAGAGATCAGACCGGTTGGGCTGCGTCTTTACGACCAGTACGGAAGATATATTCAGTCAAGTTCGCTCACAATATATGGTGACAGGCATAAGGGTATAATGTCACTTGTAAACTATCCGATGGGATCGTATTACCTGATGATTGATCATCCCAATGCTAAAGGCAAACTTTGGCAGATTATTCGACAGTGATTATTTCCCTTAGTAACGTGCCGCTTCTGATGGCAGCGCATCCAATATAAACTGTCTCAGGTCCTCATTAGCAGATTCTAAATCTTCTGCCCTAAGATACATCATGTGTCCGCTTTCATAGCCTTTAAAGCTGAGACGATCTTTCATTTTTGTACTTCTGTCCAGCTGCCATAGAGTGTATTTGCCGTCAAAGTAATTTGTAGCGCCGTCGTAATAGCCAGATTGCACCATAACATTCAAAAAGGGATTCTGAGCCATAGCCTGTCTCAGGTTTTCACCGGTCATGTCATTGCTTCTATCCCAGGGGTGAACGGGTCCAAACATATTATATTTTATATCTGACTTGAAATTAAGAACGGTACGATAATAGTGGTTTATGGCTGGAGTAAAAGCATGAAGCCAGGATGTAAGTTCAGCGTTGAAGTCGGGGGCGTCTCCGGCTTTTTCTTTATCTATGCCTTTATATCGTGAGTCAAGTCTACCAACGGTAAAACCTTCTTCTCTTAAGAGATCTTTCCAAAAATAGTTCAGGTCTACATCGAGATTATTGGCTAGGACTGTCTCCAGCTTCAAGCCGGCATATCTGGCTACCTGGTCAGCAACTTCTGTTTTTCTTCCATTATCCAGGAAGGCGCCTCTCGTAAGAGCCGGCAAATATTCTTCTATCGCATAGTTTTCTACTTCATCCATCAGGTCAAAAAGACTTTTTGACTGGAGTCCGGGTTCCAGCTTATTATGGTACCATGCTGTCACCGCATAATAAGGAAGTCTGTTGGCAGAAGCAACAGGGCCATCACGCTTGATTCCCAATTCTGTCGGTGATACCAGAATTACCCCGTTGAGGTACATCCATTGTCTGTTTTGAAGCTCCAGTGAAAGGCCTGAAACCCTCGTAGTGCCATAACTCTCACCAATGAGATATTTGGGGGATGTCCACCTTTCATGTCTGTTCACAAAGGTATTGATCCAGTTAGCCAGGTATTTTATATCAGCGTTGATTCCGAAGAAAGTCTTCTTGTCTATTTCTTTATCCAGGATTCTTGAGTATCCGGTATTTACTGGATTGACAAAAACAATATCAGCTACATCAAGAACGGAATGAGGGTTGTCTTTTATGCCGTAGGGTTGAATGGGGTAGCCTTCATCATCTATTTTAAGAATCTTAGGCCCTGTATAGGCTATGTGCATCCATACCGAAGCCGAACCTGGTCCTCCATTAAATGAAATCAGCAATGGCCTGTTACTGTTGTCTTCAATATCTGTACGCTTATAATAGGTATAGAAGAGGGCCGCAATAACATTGCCGTCTTCATTCCAAACCGGCTGGGTGCCGCAAGTAGCCGTATATTCAATCGGCTTGCCTTTGATGATAGTGCTGTGCTTGGTGATAATACTGGTATCAGCAGGAAGTTTTAGTGCCTGGCTGAAGCTGTTTGAATAAATACCAAGAGTAATACAGAGTAATAAATGTTTAAGCATTGTTTATTGAGTTGTTTTCAAAATAAAATCACAGAGAGATTCCACCAGTTGTCTGTTGATAGAAAGCTCAGCCTGGTTATATGTTTCTAAATTTTCCTGGAATTCTTTAGGAGAATTCACCAGGACATGGTTCATACTGTCGATAACTACAAGTTTAGAGTTGGTCGCAGCCTTGTGCAGGGATTCTGCATCATCTGTGGTTGCCTGAACGTCATGAGTACCCACGATTATTAAAGAAGGGATATCCAGCTGGCTAATTTCATTAGCGGGATCTTCCTGAAAAACAGAAATCAGGTATTCTTGGAGATTAGGAACTATAATGGATTGAAGAAAAGGGTGAATTTCTTTGACTTTATAGCCTTGTGCGAGACTGTCAAGTAAAGGCTTGGCTCCTTTTGCGAGAAAAGGAGATCTGTCTGTCAATTGACGGTAAATCAATTTATCCATGGTATAGCCCGGTCCGGCCAGGCAAATAAGTCCATCTACATCTATAAGTTGGGCAGACTTTATTGCCTGCAGGCTACCAAGAGAATGGCCTAGCAGGAATATCTGGTTAAACCGTGTATCAGATTTGAAGTGTACTGTCCAGGCTGCCACGTCCTTAACAAAATCCATGAAGACAATTTCATCGCGATTTTTTGAAATCTCACTGCTGGCTCCCACACCTTTTTTATCGTATCTGAAACTGGCTATCCCCTGGTTGCCTAGAGCACCTGCCAGTTTTTTTAAAGAGTTATTCTTAAAAGCACCGCCACTGTTGCCATCGCGATCTGTTGGGCCAGAACCTGAAATGATAATAACCAAGGGGACTGCTTGCTTGGACTCGGGGTATACAAGACTGCCGTAGACTTTCCCTTCCGGACGTTGAATGTAGAGGCCTTCTTTTTTATGCTTTACAGCAGCATGGTTAGATTGGGCAAGCAAGCCGATACAGCTCCCGAGCAGGAGAATCCAGGGAAGAGTGATACTGAGAAAATTATTTTTCTTCATAGGCTTTGATTAGTCTGTTCAGTTCAGCCCTGTTGCCATCATATAGGTAATAGTATTTTTCTGCGAGCTTCAAGTTGGGTTGCAAGACTGTGTAGGGTGTTTCCAGCCTGATGGCGCTTTTGTTTTCTGGGTTTTTACCTCTCCATTTGTTGTCAATGAATAAATTGGGCTTCAGTTTGTTCTTGAAAAAGTCCATGGTTACTTCAGCCTGGTCAAGCAGACGTAAGAGGCATACATAAGCGATGTCGCAAACCCGGAAATAAATTGTTTTTGCGCGGCCTTGCTGATTCGGGCTGAGCTGCGGCTGATAACCAATGGAAGACCAGTCCTGGACAGGATAAAAGTTTTTATTTTCAAGTAAGGCTTTGAAGTATGGCAGCAATGTGTCATGTCTTGAACTTGCCAGGAATTTAATCCGGTTATACCAGTTCTTAAAATTTATAGCACTGATCTTCTCATCCAGATTAATATCCAGTTCTTTGCTCAATACTTCAAATACCATATCTCTGTAGACCTGTTCCCTGGACCAGGAGGCGGAATGTATTTCCAGGATAGTGGCTTTTTCAGTGACATAAAGCTGACTCTTCAGTAATGGCTCAAGGAGTTCGTTATGCCAGTAAATAGCAAAATCGTCTTCCCATCTACAATTTCTATTCTGTATGCAAGAGCGATAGTGCTCCAGGAGCAGAGCATTGTTAAGGGTAGCTTTTTTCTTCAATACACTTAAGAGCCAGATACGTTCTCTATCGTAAGTTTTGTTGTTCCTGTTGATGATGCCAAGACATATAATCTGGTTATCTATAAGAGGAATCAGGTCTTCAAGTTGCAGAAGCAGTGCTATGAGAGAAGAATGAACGCTTTGCTCGTGTATGTCGATTATACACGTTTCAAATCTGCGGACAAGGGCATCCTTTTCTAGACTTGTATACTTTGTCCAGTATGTGCAGATAGCCTGTTCGTCGGAAAATTGTTTTTTTGTTGCACCAAAGGAATATTCTAAATCTATTTGGAGCAAAGCGCAGAATTCTTCACTTCTCACAAGGGATTCTTCGATGAGCAGGCCTGTTTCGTTACTTGGGAATTTCCAGTTGGAGCTGCTTTCTCCAGCTGCAATTGAGAATTTACCTGTAGCTTTTGCAAGATCCCTGAAGTCATGAAACCAATGCAAGAGTTTGTATTTATCGCCCTGACCGAATTTCGATTTGATAAATATCGGGTTTCCATTGGCATCACTATCAAAACCATTTATTGAATAATCAAGCTTTTTGATTTTTAGCTCTTGATCAGATTTATTGGTGATAACAAAGCTGAGCCAGTCACTCTCTGCCAGGGAGGCCTGGTCTTTGATGACTATTTCCAGCCTGATGTGATGGTTGTCAAGGTATATTATCCTTTCAGCCTTGGACCTGATGCCGGCCAGCAATAAAATCAATGGTAAGAAAAATCTCATGGATTTAAATATATGTGCTTCGAGAATTAATATCAGGCTTTGAGCCGCAAGGCATTTTGTTCTGTATGATGCTCTATAGCCAGGTCTATAAGTCTGCTGATTAAAGACGTCTGGTCCAGGCCACTTACTTCCCATAATTTGGGATACATACTGATATTGGTAAATCCCGGTATGGTGTTGATTTCATTGACAACAATTCTGCCATCCTCCTGAAGGAAAACATCCACTCTGGCCATACCGCGGCATTCGAGCACTGTAAAGCAGTCGATAGCCACTTTTTGTACATCCCTTATTTGGTTTTCATCCAGTTCGGCCGGCGTCTTCAGTATGGCTCCTTTTTCATCGAGGTATTTGTTTTCAAAAGAATAAAACTGGTCCCTCGGGATTACCTCTCCTGGAAGGGAAGCCTGTGGATTGTGATTCCCTAAAACCGCACATTCTATTTCCCGCCCTATAATCTGTTCTTCAATGATCACTTTAGGATCAAATTCAAGCGCATAGCTGAGGGCCTCATCGTAAGCTTTCTGATTTTTTACATGGGATACCCCTACGGATGAACCCAGATTGGCGGGTTTTATAAAAATTTCATTGCCGAGCTTGGCAGTGAGCTCTGAGTATTTTAGGCGCTCAGCTGACTTTCGTTGTGTCATCCACTTGGCTACCGGGATGCCGGCATCGCGCAAAATGCGTTTCATGATGTCCTTGTCCATGCCGACCGCGCTTCCCAGAACATCGCAACCTACGCAGGGTATGTTTGCCAGCCTGGCCAGACCCTGAACGGAACCATCTTCACCAAAGCTTCCATGGAGAACCGGAAAGATGACATCAATCTTAGCCAAGCTCTGTCCGGTTTGACTTGAAATAAGTGTTTTTTCACCGGCATTTTGAGAGATCAGGACAGGCTGACTGGTGTTGCCCAAGGCAATAGTCTTGGCATCTGTATCATTTAAAAGCTTGAGGGAATCATCGTTAAAATACCATTTACCGGATTTGTCAATGCCAATCAGCACCGCTTCATATTTTGAAGGATCCAGTGATTTGATCACGTTTTGCGCAGAAAGTAAGGAGATTTCGTGTTCTGTAGATCTTCCGCCAAACAGGATGGCGATCTTTAATTTCTTATCCAATTTTTTTTATTTCGAAAATAGAGAAAAGATGTATGATCTGAAACAGCAATTTGCAGGGTGGAAATAAAAAAGGCTCCCATGGGAGCCTTTTCAGATTTATCAGATTAATATCTGTTGTCTCTTCTGTCGCGATAGCCACCGCGGTCTCCACCACCGCCTCTGAAATCTCTCTTTTCTCTGGGCTGCGCTTGCTTTACAACAATGTTACGACCATCAACTTCCGAATCGTTAAGATTGCTGATAGCTTCATTAGCTTCATTGTCGTCACTCATTTCAACGAATCCAAAACCTTTTGAACGGCCGGTAAATTTGTCCATGATGATTTTTACTGAATCAACAGAACCGTAATTTTCAAATAGTCCTCTGACAGTCTCTTCAGAGGTATTGTAGTCCAATTTTGCTACAAAAATATTCATAATAAAAAAGTTTAAATAAGAGTAAAATTTCTGAAGCAAAATAGACCTCATGTAAAGCGTAAGTGCGCCAAAAATTCAACTATGTAAAAAAATAAATCAAGACCTCAAGTCCAAGTGACCTGAGGGCGTCTCTATAATAAGTAAACGATGGCACAAAAAGTTTCCTTTAGGTGTTAAATTTTTGATTCTTTTAGAAAATCCCCTTTAAACGGGAAGAATAATTGCTGAAAATGGGCTGTTGCGATAGAAATACCTCCAATCACGACGATGGGTGTGGCAAAGGATCCAAAGAAATGGTGGCTAAGAATCATAATGAGACCGCACAGGGCTAAAATGAATGTGCTCCGCCGAACGATTCCGGATGCATAACCTCTTAAAAGGGATTGGTAGACAAAAACGGCACTCAGAACAGTAACAATTACTTCGAAAGCCGGATGGTTGATCCAGCGCATGGACGAACCCATAAGACCAACAGATAAAAGGAATGGCAGGAGCGCACAATGAATGGCGCACAAAAGAGATGTAAACATTCCCCAGAAGTCCAGTTTATCTATGAGTAGTTTCAATACTTGCAATTGTGTTGCAAATATATAATTTCTATCTTTATGAAACAATGTTGCATAAAGTAGATGATATACTCTCTAAGCATGCCTTGCGAAGGACTGCTTTTCGACAGGAATTGCTAAAAATTTTTATTGAAAGTGGATCCAGGGCCCTGAGTCATACGGATATTGAAGAAGCTCTGGGTGATCATGATCGCATTACCCTGTACAGGACGCTCAAGTCCTTTCAGGATAAAGGGCTTATTCATGAAGCTGTTGATGGTGGCAAGGATACGAAATATGCATTATGTCAGAATCAATGTGATGTGCATCACCATATAGATCATCATCCTCACTTCCTGTGTGAATCATGCGGCGTTACCTATTGCATGGATGAGATCAAGATTCCTGATTTCGATCTTCCAAGAAATTATACCTTAAAAGGCATGCATTTGGCTCTTTCTGGAACTTGCGCGAGCTGCAGTAAAGTTTAAAGCCTATAAATGTCTGAAGGTGTATGGCACAAAACAGCCCGCTTTCCCTTCATAGCAATGGGGGCTTTGATCAGTTGAGGGTTCTTCTTTATTACGCTCAGCCAGCCTTCTTCATCAAACTCTTTTCCCCTGATATTGGCCTGGTAATACGGATGTGCTTTATTCATTAGCTGTTTGGGATGCAGGTCAAGTGATGTCAGGATAGTCTGCCAGCTAGTCCTTGTTGACGGGGCTTTTGTGTGACAGTAGCTTTTGATGACCTGACCTGTGCTTTGGGCGTAAGCCAATATTTTTCTGTCACTGCTTGATTCAGAATTATAATAAATAAGAATCTCCCTTGAATGTGTCTTCATGTAAATAATGTATTATTTTGAAAAAACCTGAAAAGCAAACTATTATTCTAAAAATATAAATAATTAAGGAATAATAAAAGTTTAAATACTTAATATATAAAATATACACGAAGCCCGTATTCCGTTTGGCCAAATCTAGCAGTCACACTATCAATTAAATAGATATTAAAATAAAATATAATATTTACAAAAGTATATTTTATAGAATTAAATTTTGTAATAATTAATACTTCTTCATAATAATTTTTAATTAACTTAATATGACATAAGTGATATTCTAATTTCTTAGCTCATTTTATGATATAAAAAATTCATTTTTTATGGCCATCGATTCTAAAAACATAAGAAACATTTGCCTCCTGGGACATTCTGGTTGTGGGAAAACCAGTTTTGCAGAGACCATGCTCTTTGAAGCAGGGTCCATTCCCCGAAGAGGCACCATTGAAGGCGGCAATACCGTCTCCGATTTTACAAACATCGAGAAAGAGAGAGGTAACTCCATATTCAGCACCCTGATGCATGCTTTTTGGAAGGACTCTAAGCTGAATATAATTGATACACCAGGACTTGATGATTTTGTTGGTGAGGTTGTCTCTTCCGTACGTGTCGCTGATACAGCAGTTGTGGTTATCAATGCAGCCCAAGGCGTGGAAGTCAGTACAGAGCTCCTGTGGGGATACATCAATAATTTTGGAACACCAACCATATTCGTGGTGAACCAGATGGATCACGAGAAGGCCGATTTTGAAAGAAGTCTGGACCAGATGAAATCTCGATTTGGAAGCAAGGTACTTCAGGTACAGTATCCCTTAAATCAGGGTGATGGGTTTAACAAGATTGTAGATGCACTCCGAATGGTGATGTATGTTTTTCCTGAAGAAGGTGGTAAACCTGAGAAACATGATATTCCGGAAGCCGAAATGGAAAAAGCCCAGGAACTTCATAATCTCCTTGTCGAAGCAGCTGCAGAAAACGACGAGGGGCTTATGGAAAAGTTTTTTGATGAAGGGACGCTTAACGAAGAAGAATTGGCAACAGGACTAACCATAGCTCTTGCCAAACATGAGATATATCCTGTTTTCTGCTGTTCAGCTATCAATAATATGGGTAGCGGCCGGATCATGGGATTTATAAATGATATAGCCCCTTCACCTGTCGACAGACCGGAAGCGCCCCTTGAAGATGCTGGTACGTTAAAATGCGATAGCTCGGGCCCAACTAGCCTCTTTATATTTAAGACAATGTCCGAACCACAGGTTGGTATGGTTTCCTATTTTAAAGTCTATTCGGGCAAACTAAAAGCCGGCGATGATCTTGAAAACAATAATAACCGGGGCTCGGAGCGACTCAATCAGATTTTTGTCAGTGAAGGCAAGACGCGAACCAATGTTGACGAACTCGTTGCCGGAGATATCGGATCTACTGTCAAACTGAAAAATTCACATACCAACAACACACTTGCTCAGAAAGGCTCTAATCATATAATTAAGACAATCAATTTCCCTGGTTCCAAGATGCGTGTAGCTGTAAGGCCACCAGGCAAAAATGAAATGGAAAAACTCATCAAGGCGCTTCATCAGATCGAAGAGGAGGATCCTACATTGCATGTGGAGCAGTCCCAGAGCCTTAAGCAGACCATATTGCATGGCCAGGGCCAATTACACCTCGACCTTATCAAATACCGAATTGAAAAAGTAAATGGTATATCCATGGAGTTTGATGAGCCAAGGATCCCATACAGAGAGACTATCACAGGTATGGCAAATGAAAGTTACAGGCATAAAAAGCAATCCGGTGGCGCCGGGCAGTTTGCGGAAGTGCATCTAAGAATAGAACCATATCACGAAGGCATGGCTGATCCTTCAGAGCTTTCAGTAAGAAACAGGGAAGAGGAAGAATTGCCTTGGGGAGGAAAACTGGTTTATCTGTGGTGCATAGTCGGTGGAACAATCGACGCCAAATTCAGCAATGCCATCAAGAAGGGTATTATGAATAAGATGGAGGAAGGACCACTGACAGGATCGAATTGCCAAAATATTCGCGTTTGCATTTATGATGGAAAAATGCACCCCGTGGATTCGAATGATATGGCCTTTATGCTGGCAGCTACGCAGGCCTTTAAAAACGCATTCAAAAATGCAGGACCTCAATTGATGGAACCGATTTATGAATTGAATGTATTATGCCCGGACGAGTATATGGGCGATATTATGAGTGATTTGCAGACCCGTCGTGCGATGATTATGGGGATGGGCGCAGAGGGCCACTACCAGACAATCAAGGCTAAGGTTCCATTAGCGGAACTTTATAAATACAGCTCCAACCTGAGGTCATTATCACAGGGAAGGGCCAAATTTACCCGTGAGTTCAGTGAATACCTTCCTGTTATGTCATCATTGCAGGATCAAATTATTGCTGAAGCAAATGTTGAGGCTGTGGAAGCCTGATCTTAATAACTGCGTGGATAGTCAGTGCATAGAGTTTCTGGTGTTAACAGCCAGAAACTTTTACTTTTTTCCGTGTCCTGCCTGAAAAAGAAATTTATCTCACAATATCCGGGGATCCTAAAAGATAAGATAAAGCTTTAATATGTAAATAGATTATATACAAGGGCTTAGATGAAAATTGATCCATATATGTGTTAGCAGGAGAATGTCTTTTAAAGTCTTGATAATCAGTAAATTAAGTCCAAACAGATATGCTATGTATGTAAATTATAAGTATATTTGAGAGGAAAACCGATCAAAACATAATCCAGGTTTCATTCTCATTATCTTGGGGTGGTTACTGAAATCACCCCTTTTTTATTTCCCCTCTATAAAATGCCTGTTTTGCCCAAGGCCAGGTTTTTTTTAACATATTATAAAAATTTTTATATATAATAAATTTTAATATGTATATTCGTGTATAGTAATTTGTTAATTACTGGTAAAGATTCAATTTAAGACCAAAACTACACGGATGTCTCAAGGGTATCTAGTTCTCAGGGCTATGTCCTGTATTGTTATGATTTTGCTGTTCAATCAATACTTGATTTCTCGAAGCCCTCATTGTTTCATAAAGACGGATGACCCAATCACTCTTAGTTCGCAGCCGCGAATAAGTTCATTCAGCCAATCGGTAGATTATTTTGATCGAATAGCATGGTCAAACTTTGGGCCACTCAAACTCGCAGATGAAGAGTGTTCAAAACGGCATTTGGCACCTTGTGAAAAGTCAGAAGCTATGCAGATTACAAATTTTGATTCCGATATTATCTGCTGCGATGGTCAAACCGTTGTATTCAGTGTCAGTGCTGATCAGGTTTTGGAAGGCATGAACGCTGAAATTCATTTTAATATGCAAATGCCATTAGCCATGTATAGCGGATACGATGGGAATGAGGATCAAGCCTTCAATACATCCAACACAAGCAGTAATCAGGTATCAACCTACAGCTCAGTGGATACAAACAGTCGTGATTTTTTAACTGATTCAAAGCTAAATGCTACGGCTGACTACAAGCCTCGACCTCTGAAAAGCATCAGCAATAGCTCTTCATTCATTAGCGCTATCTATCCAAATCCCAATAGCGGTAATGAATTGATTGTTGTTTTCGGAAATGTTGATGAGCTGCCTGAGTTTAGAATTCAGATCGTGAATACAGCCGGTAAAATCCTCGATGTGATTGAGGGCACAGATAAACCGATGTATAAAAGTAAATTGTTGCGATGTGAATTATCCAATTACAGAACGGGTAATTACATATTGCAAATGATGAGTAAAAAGGGAACTGAAAACCACCGTTTTGTAGAAATCAGTCCCTAAAGTTTTAAGCTAAGAGCGTTGAGATTTGGGTCTGAGCCATTGGCTTTGACCCTTTTTTTATGGAGCCGGTTATAACTGCTTATGCTGGTTCGCCGCAATAGGCATTCATGGCTTCAGACAAATTATCTGCTATCATCTGCGCTGATCTGCCCTCTATATGATGTCTTTCAATCATGTGCACTAACTGTCCGTCCTTAAAAAGGGCAATGGCTGGTGATGATGGCGGATAAGGAAGTAGATATTCCCTTGCTTTTTCCGTTGCTTCCCTGTGGACACCAGCAAAGACAGTAACAGCTTTGTCAGGTTTTGAAGCCGTGGTCAAGGCCAGTTTAGCGGCAGGTCGCGCGTTAGCTGCTGCGCATCCGCAAACGGAGTTAACAACAAGAAGTACTGTTCCTTCCTGTTTGCCCAATATATCGTCAACCTCTTCAGGTTTGCTTAGACCTTCAAATCCAAAATCTGTCAGGTCTCGGGCCATCGGCGCTACTAATTCTAAAGGATACATATTTTCAGTTTTATTATTCTTTGTTAATTGTGTAAAATTGCTAAAATTTTTTGCTCCAGTAAAGATGCATGAAGCCCTTCGGACAAATGCATTATATGAGCTGGATAAGAATACGTCTCAAAAAAGGAATTGTTTAAATTTTATTCGAATTGGAAACGATGAGAAAGAAACTTCCAGTAGTAGTATTTATTATTAGCCTTGTCATTATTTCTTGTTCAAGAGATATGACGGACCCACCTGATAATTCTTGCGGCAGTGATGTTGACTACGTCGGAACGTCAAAAGCCATTATTGATGCGGCTTGTGCATACAGTGGATGCCATGATGGCCAAAGCTCTGGTGTTCCTTTTAATTTTACGACATTTCAAGGCTTGCAAACAGTTCTAGATAATGGTTCTTTCAGCAACAGGGTTTTTGACCTGAAAGACAATCCTGAAATAGGTATGCCGCCAGACAGGGCAGTAGATCTGGGTGGTAAGACAGATTTGGATGCGGAAGAACTTGAAATGCTGATGATGTGGGCGGACGCAGGATTTCCTGAATTTTCCCAGAAGCTTACCGCAAGCTATGATGAGACAATCAAAGAGATCATAGATACCAATTGTGCTTATGGAGTATGTCATAACGGATCACCTGGGGTGCCAGGCGACTACAGCAGTTTTGATGGTCTGGGTCTTGATATAGAAAGCGGCAGTTTTTTTCAACGCGTGGTGGTCATCCGTGATGATCCTGTACAGGGGATGCCACCCGATAGGGCTGAAGGGCCCGGCGATTTGACAGAAGAAGAATTTCAATTGATTTTATGTTGGGTTGAAAACGGATACCCGGAAAGCTAGAACGATGCAAACAAAAACCAAAGAATTACTGACCCTTCTTTTCATGTGCCTATCAGTATCCTTGGTGGCACAAGATAAGATACACCAGACCTTTAAGGATACCAGGGTGATCAATACGCATTCTGTTGAAACACTCCGTAAAGGCATTCTTGATTTCAGAGTTTCCCACAGGTTTGGTGATGCAGCAGGCGATGCAGGTGGATGGCCTACATTTTATGGTCTCGAAAACGTGGCTGATGTCCTCATCGGATTTGAGTATGGAGTATCCGACGATTTAATGGTGGGTCTCAGCAGGAGTAAAGGATCCGGACCACTTCGGCAAAACCTTAATGGTATTTTCAAGTACAGGGTTATGAAACAGGATGAAGAAGGGAGTAATCCGTTTAGCGTAGCTTTTGTTGGCACAGCATCATACTCCACCATGCAAAGCTCAACCCTCATTCAGAAATCCATACATAGACTAAGCTACAATCTACAGGTGTTGATAGCCAGTAAACTGAATAATCGGATTGCGGTGCAGGCTGGAGCGGCATGGACATACAGGAACAATGTTTTATCGAATGATAAAAATGATCTACCAAGTGTATCAGGGGTGTTTAAATACCAGCTTTCCAAGGTGTTTGCCTTAATCGTAGATGCCAACTTTCCGATTTCAGATATTCGAAACACTAACAACGACTACTTTTTTCCTTTAGGTGTCGGAATTGAATGGGAGACAGGTGGTGGTCACGTATTTCAGATTAATCTTACAAATGCGACAGGTCTTCTCGAGACGGATTATTTGCCATATACCAGAACCAGTTGGGGCCAGGGTGAATACAGGATTGGCTTCACCATTTCGCGAGGATTCAGAATCTAGATAGAAGCGTGCTATGATCTTTATTTTATGCATTACCAAGAAAAAGAGCTATGAGGAATAAATTCTTAAGATTCCAATTGAGAAATAGTGTATTTATGGCTTGCGTGTTTATGCTTTTTGTGATAGCGGCATCTTTTATCGTACCGGACGCAAGCAGGGCCCTCGATCCGAACATGAGGATTTCTATGTTACTTGAATCACTTGGTGATGATGCTATAGAACACTTCCCGAATACAGAAATTTTTGGTGTTTCTGCCAAGAGAGGAGAGATGATTGTAAAAGAGGGCTTCAGTACCAAACCAGGTGGTGGCAAGACAAGAAGACAAAGCAAGCATTTTGTGTGCACCTCATGCCATAACCTGCAAAAAGAAGACCCTGATTTAAGTATCAGCGATCCCCAAGCCCGTCTCGAATACGTAGATATGAAAGGCATGCCTTTTTTACAGGGCAGTTCCTTATATGGAGTGGTCAACAGGACTTCCTTTTACAACGGTGACTATTATAAGAAGTATGGAGAATTGGTAACTCTTGCACGTAATGATATTCGTGAGGCTATAAAGTTATGTGCAGTAGAATGTGCCCAGGGCAGAGAGCTGGATCCTTGGGAACTGGAATCTGTGTTGGCATATCTGTGGACGATTGATTTGAAATTATCAGATCTTAAACTGAGTGAAGATGAGTTAGATTTTATTTCAAATGCTTCGGGTAATAGCATGATGAGAGACTCTGCTTTAAGCTTAGTTAAATCGAAGTTCAGAGCCGACTCTCCGGCACAGTTTACAACGGCCCATGAGTCTATACTGGCAACGGCGGAGCTTACAGGAAATCCTGATAACGGTAAGATGATATATGATAGAAGTTGCCTGCATTGCCATGATAACCGCCGGTATTCCTTTTTTCTTCTGGATGACAGCCCCTTGACTTTCAAACATCTGTCCGACAAGTCGGGAGGCTATGGCAGACATTCAATCTATCAAGTAGTGCGATTTGGTGTTTATCCAAGGGCAGGCAAAAAATCATACATGCCTCAATATCCTTTGGAGAAAATGAGTGAGCAGCAGCTGGCGGATTTGGATGCCTACATTCAAATACGTGCTTCAGAAGGCTAGTAAGCAGCAATTTGGCTAACTTGTCATCCATAACTTCGAATCATTAAGCGGTTTATTCATAGAATTGGAGAACTCTCGAATACCCAGCCAATAGTTGGCATGGGCTTCTACAGTTTTATTGGTTTTCTTAGGCCAGCCATCTACTTTTTTCTGTTACCTGTCTATGTAGCGTACTTTTCGGAAGCTGAATATGCTATCTATAATTTGATGATTGACTTTGCAGCCATATCTATGGTGCTGGTTTCATTGAAGATTAATAATTCTATGGTAACACACTACTATGATTATATGGATGACCCTCAAGCCCAGGAGGATTTGCTGAGTAATCTCTTTACAATCAGTATCCTGATTGGACTTGTTACGATAGGGATTGCTTGGTTTGGTGGAACGCCACTCTTTGAACTGGTATTCAAAGACGAGGCTGTCACGTTTTTTCCCTACGGACTGATTGTACTCGCATATACAGTATTATTTGAAGCGAATCAGTGTTATCTGACCTTTCTCAAGAACAGGAAGAAAATTATCGCCTTCACAATGGTCATGCTGACTCATGTACTCTCCATTGTTCTCTTGCAGTTTATTTTCATTATTGTCCTTGAAAGGGGTGTTACAGGTGCACTTGAGGGCATTTTGATAGGCAATATCCTGGTGACCGCGGTTATGATCATTATGAAACCGGGTCTGATAAGTTTCAAGTTCAATACAAAATATATTGCCGAAGCTCTCAAATTCAGTATACCCCTAATACCTTATATGATTATTTACTGGTTTCTCATGCGCGGTGGACGATTTTTTCTTGAGGCGTATACGGATCTGGACACAGTGGCTGTATTTGCAATGCTTATGGTCCTGGCCAGTGTGATTATTCTTGCTGTTGAAGCGGTCATTAATGGTATTCGACCGTTTCTATTCGAAGAGTTTGCGCGAGGTGAAGCAGCTAGTAAACAATATATTTCGCTGCTGACCAGACTCGTTATTAATATTCCCTTGATTTTCGTCCCATTGATTATCCTTATTTCATGCTTTATCCATCTGATCATCATTAAGGAGAGTTATTTCGTTATTTCAGAGTATATGCCCTGGGCTTGTTTGCTTATTTTCCTAATGGTCTGGTATAAGCTGTTTTACCAGCAGCTGATTTTTGTCAAAAAGTCTGTGCAGGTTACTGTTCTATCCTTGATTGCCATGCTGTGCCTCTTGATTGGATTCGTGTATTTTATTCCGAGCTATGGTATTTATGGGGTGCTGGCAGCAACAATTATAGCGAATCTGGTGATGGTTGTGCTGTTTTACTATTATGCGCAGAAGAATTATTATGTTGCCTATAGCTTTAAATCCATTCTGGTCAATCCATTGCTTGTTTTTGCCTGTATTTTTGCCCTTTATTTCGGACGCTTGCACTACTCCTGGTCTTGGGAGCTGTTTGGCTTGCTACAGTTTTTTGCAGCCCTGCTGCTTATCGTTGTGCTGAACTTCGGCAATATGAAAGAATACATCGATTTTTTCCGCAAAGGCTCCCTGCACAGCCACAGTTGAGAACCATTTGACCCTTAGAGGGTTTTAATAAGCAATTACAATAAACTCATTAATTGACAAAAGCCTTTATTTTTGCTGATGCAGGTGAAAAATAAAATTAACAGAGCGGCAGAAGCGATCATTCCATCAGACTGGGGGGAATTTCAGATGATCGCCTATAAATCAGAGTCTTATGAGTATAGCCCTGATATTGCCATGGTGCATCCCGATTATAATTCTGCATCCACAGTGACTGTGAGAATCCATTCCGAATGTATCACCGGCGATTTGTTTCACTCCCAGCGTTGTGATTGTGGGATTCAACTTGACTTGTCCATGGATCGTATCCATAAGGATAAAGGTGTACTCATATACTTGAGGCAAGAAGGGAGGGGTATTGGACTTATCAATAAACTAAAAGCTTATAATAAGCAAGATGAAGGTCTTGACACCATTGAGGCCAACCTGGCTCTGGGCCTGGATATTGATTACCGAAAATATCAGAAAGCCATCGATATTCTTGAAGATCTGGGTATAAAAAGCATCAACCTGCTGACAAATAATCCTGATAAAATCAAGGCTTTTGGCGACTCGGATATAAGCATCGAAAAGCGCATTCCACTTGAAGTAGAAGCCAATAAAAACAACCGCAAATACCTCCAAACCAAGAAAACAGGTCTTGGTCACTTCCTCAACATCGGCCAGTAATTCTGCAATATCTATACAATAGTGGGCGTTTACAGCTTCAAAATTCATGTCTATGAAGCAAGCGGACCTCATCAAATATGCTTGGACCATGAAAACGCACTGGTTTAAAATCCCATTGGTTTATGGATTACTTACTGCTGTCTATTTTCCTGCAGCTATACTTATTGACAAGTTCAATAACCGTGAGGGAGATGGAAAATGGGTGAGTGTTTACAATGATCTAGACGGTATTTTCTTTTGGGCAGATACCATATTGTTTTATGTATTCTCACTTATGGGAACTTCGCTTATAGGTATCATCTGGTCCTATAGCAAATCAAGACAAAAGCTGTTTATAGGTTTCGGAATCATGTTTATAATATCAGTATTTTTTTTCTTAATGCTGATTCTTTATGCCTGTATTCAATAGTCTGAATGGTCGCAGGTACAATTCTAGAGTTGCACACGCATCATGTATTGAGAAATGAGGTTCCTGAATTTATGTTTTTTGAAAAATGAAATCAGGGCTTCATCTTTTTCGCTGATATTGACAATTTTCAAACCCGAGTATTTTGAAGAGAGTTGTCCAAATAGGCTTGGTCCATATCTGTCTATATCACGATCCAGGAAACCGAATTGCACCACCTTGTGATTGGAGTTTTTAACGGTTGCAAAAGCAAGTAAGTTTTCATCCTGATTCAATTCATAATATGAAAAAGAATCTTGATCTCTGTTGATAACAGAAGAACGATGTTCAAATGAAAGTTTGTGCCCAATCATATGCTCGTAATCTTCGGCTTGCCATTTATCAGGGCTTTGCAGTTGCAGTGTCTTGTCAAATTGTATATCTGTCGCAACAATGAAGCTGTCAGCTTTATCGATGATGCTGAATCCGGATTTCTCATAGGCCTTGATAGCTTTGACGTTATTACATAATACTTCGAGATATCCATAGGCACATGAGGCTTCCGAAGCATGAATCAAAGCTTTCTCATATAGCGCATTCAGAATGCCTTTTCGCCTATAAGCAGGCACTACACCGGTAGCCATATTGTAAAAACATTTTTCGCCACCCCACTCATCTATACCGTGAAGGATAAATCCCTTTAATCTTTGTTCTGTAAAATATCCATAGCTTAAAGCCGTGTTTAGATGAGCCATATGCCATCGGTTTTTCCAATAATCGTAGGGCATTTTTATTGGAAGAGGATAGTCAGAAAAAGCTTCATGCAGGCAATCCACAATGTCTTTGTGATCCGTTCTGATTAAATTTTTAATCATAATTAATCGAACTTGAACCTAAGAAATAACATATTTAAGTAAAACCTCATTTTGTGCTTTACAACTATAATACTATAATACTATAATATTTCTCAGATAATTATGAAATTCAGTTTTAGTATGTTTTATAAAACTGTCATAATATTTTTTATTTCAATCCTCGTAGTCGACAAAGCTCAATCCCAGCTTTGTTCAGAATGTGATATATCATGTGTTATATGTGAAGATATTGATGGGTTCAGTGGCAATAATGGCTCTAATACTTCCGGAGTGGGGCCAGATGATTTTTGCACATTCATACAGCATCAAATATTATGGTTGGGCTTTGTTGCTGCAAGTGAGAATCTCTCAATTGAGGTAAGTGTTGATTTTTGCTCAGGGGGTAGTCTTGAGGTAGGTCTTGTTGAAGCTTTTGATTGTGAAGATCCGACTGTTATCAGTAATTGTTATGGTGGTATGACAAATACACTAGGCCAAGGGGAAGTAGGTCTTGTTGAGTCCAATCAGGCTTTGGTTATTGGTGAAACCTACTTTCTTGTATTTGATATGACTAATAATGCGCCTGCGAATTGTGATTTTACTTTATCGGTAGTTAACGGAAGTACAGGTGCCCCAGATCTCGATGAACCACCAATCCTTGAAGGTCCTGAGGTATTATGTGATGGAGAAGATTTTGATTACGTGCCAGAAGGTATTGAAGGTGTAACCACATATACTTGGGAAGTCAATGATGAAGCTGTGGGAGAGTCACTTGAATTTAACTTCGAAGAGTCAGAACCAGGAACCTATACCATCTGTGCAACGCCGATGAATTATTGCTCAACTGGTCCACAAGGCTGTACATCGGTAAATGTAGGCGAAAGCTATGAAGAGTATTACTTTATTCAGGCGTGCTATGAAGAATGTGCTTTTTTTGAAGGTGAGATTTATTGTAATGATGGTGATCGCGATTTCGAATATGAAACAATTTATGGTTGTGACAGCATAATAAATATTGAAATAGAATGGTATAACAGTGATGATGAACATTATATCGGGCAATTCACAATTTGCGATGGACAGGAGTTTGAATATGAAGATGAAGAATATACCGAGTCTGGTAATTATTTTGTTATGCTTGAAGACGAGCACGAATGTGATTCCATTGTAGAGTTTGATTTAATTGTTCTTGATACGATAATCGCCCAAATTTCAGAGAGCATCTGTGAAGGAGAGTATTTTATTTTTGGACAGGATACACTTACCCAGCCTGGACAGTATCAGATTGAGGGTCAGTCCTTAACTGGTTGTGACAGCATAACTGTTCTTGATTTATACATCGGCAGCAGTTCTTTAGTCATAATTGATACCAGCTATTGCAGAGAGGCTTTTGTTAGCATTGCAGATACGATATTAAGTGATCCAGGCTTTTATGAATTTAGATTTTCTACAGTTGCAGGTTGTGATTCAATTTTGCAGCTTAATCTTGAATTGTTGGATACCATATTTGTTTACAGGGACTTAATAATATGTGAAAATGACAGTGTAGTTATAGCTGACACTGTTAGATCTTCAAGCGGGATTTATTACGCAGAATTCTTGTCACAAGATCTCTGCGATTCGATCGAAGTCATTGATCTTCAGCTCATGGACATTACAGAAGGCTTTGTCAGTGATACAATTTGTGATGGCGAAACACTTGTTTTGGAGGGGCATGACTTTACTATACAAGGAAACTATGACCTTATGCTTACCAACGCTGCAGGTTGTGACAGTATACTTCATCTGGAACTTAATGTCATTGACTCAATCCTAACATATCAATCGTATACGATATGTGAGGGTGACTCTGTCAGGATTTTCAATCAGAGCATTTATAATGAAGGCATATATAATATTACTGGTTTGGCTACAAATGGTTGTGATTCAAATATTATTGCTGAGATCAATGTAATTGAATCGTTTATTGAAAACCAGTTTTCTTCTATTTGTCAGGGGGATTCCCTTGATTTTTATGGTGAGTATGTTAACGCTTCGGGAATATATGAATCATTACAGATTAGTCAATTCGGATGTGACAGTTTAGTTGTATTAAACCTTGATGTTCTTTCTGAATCTTCCAGCAATAGCTCAATTACTATATGTGACGGGGATAGTACATTGTTTAACGGAGAATATATCACAGAGTTAGGTGTTTACCAGTATAAGCTTCAAGCTGCTAATGGATGTGATAGTCTTGTAATTCTAGAGCTCATTCTATTGCCAATTTCTGAGGAAAGCATAGAAGCTGAAATCTGTAGTGGGGATGAATATGTTTTGGGATTTCAGAGTATTAGCGAGGCAGGAAGTTATGAGGAAGTATTTGCAGCTGCTAATGGATGTGATAGCATAGTATATCTCACTCTTGGCCTGATAGATGAAGATATTATTCAGCTGGAAGATAATATATGCCCTGGAGACAGTGTGCTCTTTAATGGGGAGTATTTGCTTGAAGAAGGATTGTATGAAGTCATTTTAAATAGTCAGGCTGGCTGCGACAGTCTTGTCCAAATGGAACTAAGTTTTCTCGAAACCTTCAGTTCAACGCAATATGAATTATTATGTGAAGGGGTGTCTTATGATTTCTTTGGACAGGAAATTATCAGTTCAGGTATTTATCAAAATGTATTAACTGCAACCAATGGATGTGACAGTATCGTAATTCTCGAAATTGAATTTGAAGATTGCAGTCTTTCTTTTTCTTCTTCTGTTAAAGGACCAAAATGTAATGGCTTTTCAGATGGCAGCATTGAATTAGAGATTGATAGGGCCTACTATCCTATAATAATTTATTGGGAATTAGATTCCGATCCAACTTTTTCTGGGACGGAGATACTGGAAGAGGGTAGGAGTAATTTTATTTTGGACAATCTTGGCCCGGGCTTATATAATATTGAACTAACAGATGGTTTGGGTGAACGGAGTAATTTTGGTGCAGCTCTAATGGAACCTGATCCTGTTATGATTGAAGTCCAAGTTTCCAATTATAATGGTTATGCAGTTTCGTGTCAGGGAAGCAATGATGCTGAAATTACCCTGGATATAAGCGCTGCTGTAGAACCACTCTCCAGTATTATATGGAACGATGGAGAAACTGGTATTCAAAGGAATATGGTGGCTGCAGGTGATTACAGCGTTACTGTCACCGATGCTAATGGCTGTAATGCCAACATTACTGTAAACCTGCCTGAACCGGATGCAATTACACTTGATCTGGAAACTGAGATAATTGATCCTTGTGTGAACGGTGATGTAATGTTGAGTGTCATGAGCTATGGCGAGCTTGGCCAAATAGAACAAATGATTTTTGATTTCCAGGGGAATGTCTATCAAAGTAATATTTTAGCACCTGGGCAGTATATCATCCAGGTCACTGATTCGAATGGATGTACTGCAACTGAAGATGTCAATGTTCCTGAAATAGATCCATTAATGATTGACATAGGTCCTGATATCACAGTGTCACAAGGCCAGATTGTATCTATAAATCCTGTCAGTAATTCTATTATAGATGTTTATTCATGGGAGTCAAATCCTGAACTGAGTCTTTGTAGCAGTTGTGCTGAACTGGAATTTACTGCTACACAGAGTGCTCAAATTTATCTTGAAGTTATAGATGATATGTCTTGTAGAATGAGTGATACATTATCCCTAATTGTTGAGATCCCATTACGGGTATATATTCCTAACCTTATTACAATAAATGATGATTCAGGTAATGATGTGTTTAATATATATTTTAATGAAGCAAGGAATCTTGAAAGTTTTCAAATTTATTCAAGGTGGGGTGAACTTGTATTTGAAGGTCAAAATATTATGTCCAACAGTAATACAGAAGGCTGGGATGGATATTTTAATGATTTAAAAGCTCAGCAAGGTGTTTATGTTTATAAAATTTCGTACGTGGATCAGGAAGGGAACATTACTTACCTGACGGGCCCCCTGACTCTATTTCATTGATTAGGCTGATTGCCCCTTTTAGATTCAATTCAGATGATTTGTTTTAATTTCACACAGCATAAGCTGTTTGCATGCTATCTATACTGATTCCCATCTATAATTTCAAGGTCGTCACGCTGGTCAAAGCTTTGATGCGTCAGTGCAAGAAGCTGGATATTGATTACGAGATTATATGCTTTGATGATAAATCCAGGAAAAAAATCAAGTATGAAAACTCTGTTCTGTCCGATTTTTTTGGTGTCAACTACACAGAGCTGAGCGAAAATCTGGGACGAGCACGCATTCGAAACTGGATGGCCAAGTCAGCATCCTATGAGACCTTACTGTTTCTTGATTGTGATTCCAAAATTGTAAAAAAGGACTTCGTTAAGACTTATCTGGACAGGGCTGCTGATGCGGATCTTATTTCTGGTGGCCGCAGATACAGCAAGAAAGCACCCAGTGCCAAAACTAAACGCCTTCACTGGAAGTATGGTACGCGAAAAGAAAGCATTAAAGCTTCTGCAAGGCAAAGGGAAAAATATCTTTTCTTCCACTCTAATAATTTTCTGGTCAAACGCGATGTCATATTAAGCTACCCTTTTGATGAGTCGCACCAGGGTTATGGATATGAGGATTTATTATGGGCAAAAAAGATTATGGATGGTGGCTTGAATATATTGCATATCGACAACCCGGTAGAACATCTTGGCCTGGAAAAGTCAGATGTATTTTTGCGAAAGACAAAGCAGAGCATTGTGAATTTAAAATTGCTCAGATCGGTGCATCCTGATTTTGAAACCCAATTGACTCGTTTTGCAGATAGGATAGAGAGGTGGGGTCTCAGGAATAAAATGTACAGTTTTTACTCCAGGCGTGTAGAATCTTTCGAAAGTGGGTTAATGGCAGGGTCACTATCTTTATATCAATTGAGCATCCTGAAGTTGATGTGGTATTGGTCTGAATGAGTTTTATTGATTGAAAATTCTGCCCTGTAAAATCTTTTTTTAATAGCTCTGGATTTGAAAGCATACTGACATCCTTTATCAGAAGCTGAGTATGACCTTAGACTAAGGTTAATTAATAGAACATTCACTTCATGTGACAATATCTTATCAAGGATGAATAATAAGACAGGTCTGGATATCGAGTGACCGCGACGATTCATTTTTACAAGTAGGCAAGAACTCTTTGTATTTCAATTGTTTATGCGTTGGTCTCATACAATTTATATCTTGAAATTGCTTAAAAAGGAAGAATCTAATTCCAATATATTAGCAGATTGGCACATATTTTTTAATTAAGCCTTATTTTACAGAATTATCTTTTTTTCTTCCTATTATTACACCTTCAATTTGTGCTCTGTGGCCCGATGAAAAATTTTATGAGATATATATACCTTTTACTATTTATAAGTATTTCATTTTCAGCATTTTCACAAGAAGTAATCCGAGGTGTAGTTCGAGATGCAGCATACAATGATCCCATAATTGGAGCCAATGTTATTATTGAAGGCAGCATTGAAGGCACGATAAGCGATTGGGATGGAAGTTTTGAGCTTTCAACTGGAGCCGAATTTCCCATCGTTCTCATCATAACTTACATCGGTTATGCGGACCAGAGAATAGAATTGAGTTCAAATGAGCGCGTGACAGTGGTCATGAAAGAGAATGCCAATCTGTTAGAAGAGATTGTCGTCAAAGGGAGCCGAATTTCCGATAAGCAAAAAGAGTCCCCGCTCACTATTGAAGCACTTGATATTATCGCTATAAAAGAGACGCCGGCGGCTAATTTCTATGATGGTCTCGGTGCCCTGAAGGGTGTGGATTTGACGGCTGCGAGTCTTGGCTTTAAAGTTATCAATACACGTGGCTTCAACAGTACAAGTCCGGTCAGGTCATTACAAATCATTGATGGTGTGGATAACCAGGCTCCGGGTCTCAACTTTTCATTAGGTAATTTCCTGGGTTCATCAGAGCTTGATGTCAACAAGGTTGAGATTATTGTTGGAGCAAGCTCTGCGTTTTATGGTCCGAATGCCTTTAATGGCGTAATCAGTATGGAAACAAAGGATCCATTCTTTTATGATGGCTTGTCAGCCATGATTAAGTTAGGAGAGAGGAATCTTGTCAATGCAGCTGTCAGATGGGCAAACAAGCTAAGTAATAAGGATGGAAAAGATGTTTTCGCGTACAAATTGAATTTTGAAGCCCTACGCGCTGATGATTGGGTAGCTGACAATTATGATCCTGTGGATGGTTCTGCAGTAAGTGCCGATAATCCTGGGCGTTATGATGCGGTAAACATCTACGGAGATGAATACCAGAGCGGCAATGACTTTTCATCATTTCCAATCTCTCAGTCACAGCAAGGAACTTTTTACCGGACTGGATACAGGGAAATAGACCTTGTAGACTATGATACACGAAATTATAAAGCCTCTGCCAATTTTCATTTTCGCACCAAGCCGGATATGGAAGAGCAATCCCCTGAACTTATTGTGGCCAATAGTTTCGGTTCCGGAACAACGGTATACCAGGGTGACAACAGGTTTAGTTTGAAAGGCATTACATTTCTACAGAACAGGATAGAATACAGAAAGAGAAATAAATTTTTCATCAGGGCATATTCCACCAGAACCGGAGCAGGGGATTCTTATGATCCTTATTTTACAGCTCTTGAATTGCAGGATGCTGCCAAAGATGACCGCGAATGGTCGATTGATTATAACGACTATTGGTTAAATGATATTCAGCCACGTATTAATGAAAATGGCTTCCCTCAGATTTCAATTGTTATTGATCCGGTGACGGGATTGCCTCAGGTCAGTTTTGATATAAACGCCGCAAGGCAATGGATGATTGATAATAATGCTTTGTTGACCCAATGGCATTCCGAGGCTGAAGCATTTGCCAATGGACCTGGCCAGTCGGGTTCCATAGCTGTAGCCTTCTTTGAGCCAGGTACGCAGCGCTTTGAAGATGAATTCAACCGGATTACAACTTCTTTGCGAACAGAAGGTGGTACCAAGTTTTTTGATAATTCTTCCCTGTATCATGTGCATGGGGAATATAAGTTTACACCTGAGTGGGCTGATTATGTAACTGTGGGTGCCAATGGAAGATTGTACACGCCGGAATCCAGGGGAACAGTATTTTCTGACCTAGATTCAACCATCACCAATAAAGAGTTTGGCGTTTACTTTGGATCTCAAAAAGCTATGACATCCAACAATAATCTCAAGCTTCAGATAGCGGGTCGTGTTGATAAAAATGAGAACTTTGATGTCTTGTTTTCTCCGGCTGCATCGCTGGTCTATACACCATCCCAGAATAATTTCCTAAGGGTATCTTTTTCATCAGCTATCCGTAACCCTACACTGACAGACCAGTATCTTCAACTTGATGTGGGGAGGGCTGTTCTGGCTGGAAACCTGAATGGTGTTCAGGACCTGGTTACCATAGAATCTTTGTTTGATTACTTCGATAGTCCTGGTCCTGAGGTATTGGAGTTCTTTGATATCGACCCGATAGAACCTGAAAAAGTAAGAACAATTGAGGGTGGATACAGGACTACTTTGTTCGAAAAGCTATTTGTAGACGCCAGTTACTACAGGAGTTGGTACGATAATTTTATCGGATTTAATATTGGAGCCGATGTCACTCTGGATCCCAATTCTGGTTTTGTCAGAAACCTGGAAATTTTCAGGTACTCGGCTAATTCCAGGAATCAGGTGACCACGCAGGGTGCAAGCATTGGAGCCAATTATTACATTGATGATCATTTTACAATCAATGCCAATTACTCCTGGAATAAGCTGGTGAAAACAGTTGAGGATGACCCGATTATCCCTGCTTTCAACACACCTGAGCACAAGTACAATATTGGCTTTAGTGGCCGTAATTTGAGTATTATGGGTGTGCAGAATTTCTCATTCAACGTAAACTACAAATGGATCGAAGGATTCTTGTTTGAAGGTTCTCCACAATTCACTGGTTTTATTCCAAGCTATGATATGCTGGATGCCCAGGTTAGTTTTGGATTTCCTAAGATCAAGTCATCTTTAAAAATTGGAGCATCCAATGTTCTTGACAGCAGAAACTTTCAGACATATGGCGGTCCGCGTATTGGCAGGTTGGCTTATGCCACTTTCAATTATGAGATATAGAAAAAATTACTTATTATAGATTTTACTTGAGATTATTTGAAAATTACTAAACAATGAATCATATGAAAAAGAGCTTTACACTTTTTATCTTTTTGATGTCAGTATTGCATCTTTCCGCTCAGGAAAGGTACCTCGATGAGGTATTTACTGATGTTATGGTGATGGAGGATATAGTATATGGTGTTAACGCCACTGTACTATTATTACCAATAGCTGGAGAGGCGGTTCCGCAGCCGCTGGCCATGGATGTATATATGCCTGAAGGGGATACCGAAACAGAGCGACCTCTTGTATTGGTATTTCATACGGGTAACTTTTTACCTTCTGTATTGAATGGGCAGATTTCAGGTACAAAATCCGACTCATCCGTAGTTGAGATTTGTACTATGTTGGCTCGAAGAGGATATGTGGCGGCTTCAGTAGATTATCGTCTTGGCTGGAACCCGCTGGCCCAGACGCAGCCGGAAAGAGCCTTGGGTCTTATCCAGGCCGCTTACAGAGGTCTTCAGGATGGAAGAAACGCCATCCGTTATTTCAGGACAGATGCCTTGACAAACAATGCCTTTGGTATTGATGAAAGCAGAATATCTGTTTTTGGTGTGGGTACAGGTGGTTACATGACTCTAGCATTGGCAGCCTTGGATGATTACACAGAGATTCTGACAACGACCAATGGTCCGGGTAAGTTCTTATTAGATGCTGACCAGGATGGGGTTCCTGAAACACCAATGGTCATCCAGGCTTTCCACGGAGATATCAATGGAGAAGTACTTACAGTTACGCCACCAGATGGTTCTTCAGTAGCTTTTGGTCTGCCTCCAGGTGACACAACGAATTATTCAAATATTCCTGGTGTCAGCTCTGATTTTGCCTTAAGTATAAATGTAGGAGGTGCATTAGGTGATATTTCATGGATGGATGAGGACACACCACCGATTATTTCTGTGCAATCTCCATTTGATATATTTGCACCTTATGATGACGCTGTTTTGATCGTGCCTACAACGGGAGACCCTATTGTACGAGTACAGGGAGCAGCCCAGGTAGGAGCTGTTCAGGAAGCAAATGGAAAGAACCAGATCTGGAAAGATGCTGTTTTTGACGATGTGGTTACTCAAACAGCCATTGCGAATTCAGCTGTAGCTGGTCACCCTTACTTTGAAGGAACGTTTCCATTTATACGACCATTGAATTCACTGGGAATTCCAGAGGGCGTAGTGATTGACTGGTGGGATCCTAATGCCATATCACCAGAAGGCGTTCCATGGAATATGCTGCCACACCCATCAGGCGGCACCTTTCATGAGCAGGGCCTTAGATTGAATGAAAATATGTCTGCTGAAAAGGCAAGGGCCAATATCGAGGAAATAATGGCTTATGTTTTGCCTAGAGCTTGCGTTGCACTGGATTTGCCATGTGCTGCAAACTTTACATCATCAACAGAAGATTTTGTTGATAACAGCTTTGTGCGTTTGAGTCCAAACCCGATGAATGCTTTGACAATAGTTGAGACAGGTGATATGTTGATGAAAGAAATTTCAATTTTCAATATGGCTGGACAATTGATGCGTAAGCATACCAGCATTGAGAATACATATTTCGAGTTGAACCGGGCTGAATTGCAAGGTGGTATGTATAACCTTGTTATTCGTTTCGAAGAAGGCATGACCAATAAGAAATTATTCGTGGAATAATTCCCGTAATAAACCAAAATAGGTGCCCGGTTATGATGTGTTCATAATCGGGTTTTTTTTATAAATATTATGAAGTAAAATAATAATTAAGGCAATATTATGCACTGCTTCTTTCCTTAAAATACAGCTAACAAAGAAGTGGGAATGACTTAACATCTACAAGGTAGTTTTACATTCCATTTTATAACACATAATCTACCAACAGATGAAGAACTTATACCACGCTTTAATTTTTGTTTTACTCACCAATATTACCTTGGCACAGGAATACACGCTTAAAAGTTTAGGTGTATTTACAGCTGGAATGGGTGATGAAGCAACTGAGATATTGTGCTATGACACAGGATCTCAGAGAGTTTTTGTAGTGAATTCAGACCTGCAAGGTCCAGATAATATATGAAATACATGATCGTGAGAGCAAAGGCGTACTATTTGACCTCCATCGTCCAGCCGTAGCTGTCTTCGTAACGTTTGCTGCGTATCCCGTTGATTTTATCTTTGAGAAATGGAGATACTTTGTAGGAATCCAGGTCAAGACTGACATGGTCATCCTTGTAGGCCAGCTTTTGAACATTGGCAACGACAGCAGCGGTCCCTGTTCCAAATACCTCCTTGAGTCGCCCTTCCTTGCCGGCTTGCATAATTTCATCAATGGTGATATCCCGGACGTCGACTTTGTAATTATTATCCTTTAAAATAGTCAACGCAGAGTCTCTTGTTATTCCTTTAAGAATAGTACCACCGGTAGGAGGTGTCACCACTGTATCATCGATGACAAAGAAGATATTCATAGTCCCTACCTCCTGAATGTATTTGTGTTCTTTGGCGTCAAGCCACATGATCTGATCGTATCCTTCATCACGGGCTATCTTGGCCGGGTATAAAGAGCCGGCATAGTTGCCTGCTGCCTTAGCTTCTCCGGTGCCTCCGATGGCAGCTCGAATGTAGAAGGGATCCGCTTTGAGGCTGATAGGCTTTGAGTAGTAAGGCCCTACCGGGCAGCAGAAGATGACGAATTTATATCTCTGAGCGACATGGACGCCAATATACTCATCCATGGCGATCATATATGGTCTGAGATATAAAGCACTGCCTTCTTCTTTAGGAATCCAGACGCTGTCAATTTTTACCAATTCATATACGGCTTCCATGAAGCTATCTTCAGGAAAGGAAGGCATACATAATCTCTCAGCAGATTTGTTGATTCTAACAGAATGCATACGAGGTCTGAAAAGCATAGCTGTGCCATCTACTGCTTTGGTAGCCTTCATGCCCTCGAATATGGATTGACCATAATGCCAGGCAATATTTGCAGGATGTATGGAAAAATTGGCAAAGGGCTCTATACGCATATTATTCCAGGACCCGTTTTCATAATCTGCCACAAACATATGATCAGTAAAAACTCTTCCGAAGGGTAAATTACTGAAATCTACCTGGTCGATTTTTGAGTTTTCGGTTCGGATTATCTTAAGTCCTGTATCTATCATAATGGTTAGGTTTATTGTTGAGTAATTGGGTACAGATAACTAATTTCGTTGCAGCTTTACTGTGTATCCACGCATCAAAAGCCCACAGATCTGTAACACTTCAAGGCAAGGCTCTTTCTGTACTGCAAATTTACGGATTTTTGATTTATTTTACACGGCTATATTATAACAATGAATTATTTAATTTTATTTTGCTAATCCTTATTTAAACAGACATTTATTTTGAATTCCTATTTTATTGACTCTGAAGTATTCATTATTCCTGAAGCGGAACACAGCAGGCTCGAAGCAAGTGAAATATTGGAAGTTCTGGTACTTGTCCGCAGCAAAGATTATGAGGCTCAAAAGCAACTCCTGGATAATATTCTAAAAGCTGTCGCACTGACACCAGGAGAGAATGCAGCCTTGCATCTCCTGGATGAAGAGGAAAGTGTCAATGTAGCTGAAATAACTCCAGTTAACATAAAGAAAGTCATTTGTTTCGGTCTTAAGCCAAGAGAGATTTCAATGAATGCCGGGTTCCACGCTAACCATTTTTATAAGACCGAAAGTTTTTCAATTCTATTGACCCATAGCTTGACACAACTTGATGGTAATACACGATTCAAGAAGGCTTTATGGGGTGCTTTACAGGAAGCCTTTAAATCATAATCGCTTACTTAAGTCATGGACTTGATATTTGCCAGTCATAATACCCATAAAGTACGGGAGGTAGAAGATATCCTTGGGAAGGAATTGGTATCTATAAAAGGATTAGATGATATAGGTTTTCATGATGAGATAGAGGAGACAGGCGGGACACTTGTTGAAAATGCTCTTATAAAGGCTAGAGCTGTTTACATCAAGACTGGACAGAATGTTTTTTCTGATGATACCGGGTTGGAAGTATATGCCCTGGATATGGCGCCAGGCGTACATACGGCTCGATATGCTGGTGAGACCAACGATGCTGATGCCAATATACAAAAGCTGCTGAATGCACTTATGGAAAAACAGGATCGAAAGGCTAGATTTAGGACGGTTGTAGCATTGATATATGAAGGGGAAGAATACCTTTTTGAAGGTATCGTAGAAGGCAGAATCGCTGGTGATAAAGCAGGAGTAAAAGGTTTTGGTTATGACCCGGTATTTATACCCGAAGGCTATAAGCAGACATTCGCAGAGCTTGATGCAGAAATCAAAAATTCAATAAGTCATCGTTTCCTCTCCATAGAGGCTTTAAGGACCTTCCTTCAGGATCTGGCATAAAAAAAACCGTTCCCAAAAAATAGAAACGGTTTTTTATAGGTATTAACCCTGTATCTTAAGATTCGCCTTCAGTAGCTTCTTTGTCAACTTTACCTTTGATAGTAAGGTATGTATTGACAGGATCTGTATTAGCAGTGATAGTAACTCTTTTTGACTGAAGTCCACCACCGACTTTTCCTTTGTTCTTAGAATCGAACTGGACCTTGATAACACCAGACTCTCCTGGAGCGATAGGCTCTCTTGGCCAGTCAGGAACAGTACATCCACAAGATCCTTTAGCATTGCTGATGATTAGGGGCTCGTCACCAGTATTAGTGAATTTGTAATCGTGAACTACTTTTTCACCTTCCATCACCATACCGAAATCATATTCAGTTTGTTCGAACGCAATAGTAGTGATAGGTCCAGCAGGAACTGCAGACTCATCATTACCTAGTGGGTTAGCTGTTGGTGTTGGTGTGTTGACAGCCTGACCAGGTACAGAAGGAGTAGCTTCTGCTGAAGTGCTGGCTGAATCATTTTTACAAGCTGTGAAAAACAGCAAGCTGAAAGCAAATAAAAATCCTAAATTTTTCATGTCTGATGTTTTAAATTTTCAAAGTTGGGACAAATATATCCATTTAATGCAATTAAAGCTCGTGAAAGTACCTCATCACTATATCTTTAACAAGCGATTAACAATTGTTTTTTCAATGTTATAATTAATTTCTTTTTTCATGCTGATTACGCAGCCAATCCTCGAATTCGTCAAGCGGCATAGCATTGAGGCAATGGCTTATAGGCAGAGCGCCTTTACGTGCCGCCCAGACTCCCCATAAATTATCATCAATACCTTTTATACTATGCGCATCAGGGTTTATTGACAGCAGTACATTCTTAGAGACGGCATACTGAACATATCGCCAGTCAATATCAAGTCTAAGGGGATTGGCATTGATTTCTATAGCCACATCATGGTCGGCACAAGCATCTATGATCGCATACATGTCTAGAGGATAACCTTTTCGACTCAAAAGCAGTCGACCCGTCGGGTGTCCGAGGATGGAGGTAAATGGGTTTTCAATGGCTTTAAGAATTCTGCTTGTTGCTTTATTCTTATCCATTTTCAGGTTTGAATGCACCGAAGCAATGACGAGGTCTAACTCTGCCAGCACATCGTCAGGATAGTCCAGGTCTCCATTGCTCAGGATATCTGATTCAATACCGGAAAAGATACGAATGCCTTCATTCTGCTGATCCAGAAGGCGTAAAGCATCGCCTTGCTCTCTCAAGCGCTCAATTTCAAGCCCATTGGCATAGAATGCGGATTTGGAATGATCCGTCATTACAAAGTACTCATAGTTTTTTTCTTCTGCTGTAGATATCATTTCTTCGATGGTGTTTACGCCATCGCTGTATGTACTGTGATTGTGAATGCATCCCTTGAGCTGTTCAAGCTTGACAATATTGTTTTCTCCGGGATACTTCTCAATAAATTCAAGATTGCTGTCTTCCCTGAATTCAGGGATGTAATAGGGCAAGCCTTTGTGCTCAAAGACTTCTTTTTCAGAGTTGTATGCACGCTTTTGCAGCTTAATCTTCTGGAAGAAATTGCTGCCGGTACTTAATTCAACAAGATTATAATAGAAGTATTCCCTGGAACTTTGATAATACACTATGGGTGTTCCGTTAATTGTATTTCTTTCTTCACCATCCGTTAGTGTAAGTTTTCTGCAAAACTTCTGAAAACTCTTATTGTCTATTTCTCCGAGTATACATGCTTCAGAAATAATAGGATTTTTCATATGTAGTTCACCGCAAAAACTGAACAGTTTTTCAGGATAAGCCGCTTTAAGCCCTTCGAGCAATAATTCCATATCGGGAATGATCCTGGCATAGAGCTGTTTGTCCGAGGACTCTATAAAGTATTCAAGCTGCTGTTTAATATTTTCCTGGGTTTTGGCTCCAAAGCCTTTCAGGTCAATTAATCTGTTTTCATTTACAGCGTACAGGAGTTCGCCGGCTGATTCTACACCCAAGTCTTTCCATATGACTCCAATTTTTTTAGCCCCTAAGCCTTTTATACCTAGCATTTGAACGATCCCTTCTGGTGTAATATCGAGCAGTTTTTCAATGTTTTTCAGGCTTCCGGTTTCTATGAGTTCAGTGATTTTTGCTGTGATTGCCTTTCCAACGCCGGGTAAAGCGGATATTTCTGATTCATTAAGCTCGGTTAACTCTCTGGGCAGTTTTCTGATATTAAGGTACGCGTTGTTATAGGATCTGATTTTAAAGGCATTCTCTTCATGAAGTTCCATGAGGGATGCCAGAAGTCTGAACTTGAACGCAATTTCCTTGTTTGTCATATCGTCTTTAATGTTTCAAGCTCTAGAGCTCAATAATTTTTGTCATAAATTTTCGAATCTGCTAAATTCGCATGAATTTTGCACAGATCTTATACATATAGCATCTGTAAATAGATGTAAATGAAATTTTTAAAAGAAACAAATTGAAAGCAATATTGCTTAATTTCCTAAGCTAAATGATAATAAAAATGAGAACGATACTTTTATTTTTCAGTTTATCTTTTTTTGCAGCATGCAGTGGATCTGTAAACAGTGGAGCGGCAGCCAATCTTGAGGGTTATGAAACCGAATTGGTTAAGGGAACCCAAATCACTAAGGCAATCAAACGGGATGCAGCTGGTGATATCGTTGAGACAGGTTATGTTAGTAATGGAAAACGCAATGGTGTATGGTTAACATTTTATCAGGCTGAAAATGCAGGTAAGATAAAGACAATGGCTTCCTATTCTGATGGCATACTATCCGGGCCCTATCTTGAATACAGCAATAGGGGCCAAATAGAAACCGAAGTGTACTACGAAAACAATATGTATAATGGCCGTTTTGCTACCTATAAATTCGGTCGTATGGAAAAAGAAATGAACTATATAGACAATCAGCTTGATGGTAAGTCTATGGAATACAATAACAGGGGTGAAATTCAAAAAGAGGTGAATTTCAAAAACGGTAAGCAACACGGCCTAATGCGATATTATAATGATGAAGGAGAAGTTGTGATGGAATATGAATACAAGAATGGTGAGAAAATAAGTGGGGGAATGGTTGAAAGGAACTAGATACCGACTTAAGATGATAAACGGCGCCTGTAGGATGAATGCTTTCTCTTCAGGCGTTTTTTTTATATTACAAATACAACATCTGCTTCGTTCATATTACAAGTATTTAAATGTATATTTGTAATGGTTATCAAGTAAGAAAGCGGATTAATGAATATTTCTACTCAGCATATATTTGAATCTCATTTATTGGAATCAGCTCCTGAAAAACTGTATATCGGTTTTAAGGAAAGACGCAAATGCCTCAATCATGTATTCTGGACAGTCTATAATGAATTGTCAAAGGGCAATAAAGTTTTATTGATTGTCAGGGATGAGGATGAGCTGGAATATCTGAATTATTTTTTATCGCGCTATCAGCTTCAGCAACTTTCGCTGGTTGTTGACGGACGCGGTGAAGCACAGCTGTCCTATACCCTTAGCAGGCTGGAAAAAAGAGAGGATCTTCAACTTGACATGAGAGCCTTTGAGCAGATTGGCAGCACACTCGATGATAAGATTCGAAAGCTGGAGGAAAATCTAGAGCGTCATTACGAATCCTGTCTGGGTAATGTCTCACTGGTGGGGGCAGGACTGAATGTGACTGACTTCAAGGTGAGGGAATTGAAGTCCAGGCTTTATCCGGAAATAGCAGTCAATGACTTCAGGGTAAAGAAAAAAATGATCGAGACGGCTGTTTCAATGTATCAACCCGAATACAGGTACAATAACAGTTTTGAGCTTTTTAACAAAGATGTATTTCGGCGATATGACATACAGGATGTTCTTGGGATCATAAAGGAATGTGTTGAAGAGCTGGAAAAACTGGGAAGCAAGTTTGAGGACATATATCAAACTGTATTCAACCAAATCCAGAAATCCTACCTAAAGGATATCAATGAAATTAAACTCAAGTTGCGTAAAATTAAAACACTGACGCAAGAGAGGGGGAAGCTTATCGACGATACTTTGCAAAAGAAGATTGAATTTCATTCAAGAGAACTGTTCGATATTCTTGACGATTCCGATAAATATTCCGGTGATAGCATCAGGGATATGGAAGCGTTGGACTGTCTTATCAAGGCGCGTGTTAAATACAATAATGAAAGAGTAGCCTGCCTGATGACAGAAACTGTGATGAAGCTGAATACCAACAATTCAGAGTATGATTTGGCTTCGATATTTAATGCCTGTCGGGAACTCATGACAAGGATTAATGAATATGGTCTTTTTAACGAAAATGTAGAACGTTTTTGCTTCAGTTTCAGTCAATACCGCAGCTGGCTTTCTGATATGCTGCATTTATGCAGAAAGGCAGATTACCTTATGAGCTTCGAAAAAGGACTTTTAGCCTGGTATATGATGCTCAATGATTTGGGAGATAATGACAGGCATCTAGTCCTCGAGCTTATGGATATTGGAGAGGACTGGATGAGTACTTTTGAAGAGGCTTTTCTCAAATCTTTTGTCAAAGCAAAGACGGCTGAATTGGATAATCTTAGCAGGATGCATGACCCCTTCATGTTGCTATGGGAAGATTATGCGTCCAAAGCACACCACAATATTTACAAGCTTTTTGATGCTCGGCAAGGGCAGATGCATTGGGAGGGAGAAATGCCTTCCAATTGGAACCAGCTGTTTGAATCACATGCGCAGCAATTGCTAAATCGTTTTCCATTAATCATGCTTAAATCTGATTTTATCGATGGAAAAGATTCAAAGCTTTATTCTTATTGCGATGAGGTCGTATGCATTAATTGCACGCCTGATCTGAAAAAACTTCAAGAATGTAATAACTTCCTTATCGCGAGCTATGACGAACATGTTGACTCGGTCATTTTTCCTCAGGTTAAACGAATTCCGCTTTGTGCAACACGCCAGATAGATGGTGTGCATTTCAATGTAAACAGGAGTTCGCATTTTCTTAATGCGTCAGAGCTTAACAATCTTTCCTCATACCTGGCTTTTGGTCTTAATTATTTCAGGAAAGACATCAGGATATTTCAGACGCGAGATTATTCCATAGTTTCCATCCTGGCTTATGACAGGAACAGGAAATTGCTTGAGCTGGAGGGCCTGGCCCTCAAGGAAATATTTACACATGATGAGCAAGTTAAATTGCTGCCGGGGATATTCAGTGATACAGATCGTAAACCAGTGGTATTGATTGAAGACGAAATATTAAATCCGTATATGCCCGAAAAGCTTGTTCATCAGAAGCTCTTTATTGAAGAAATGCGTACCGGTGGCATCCAGGTGATTTCAATTGATAATTATGAGATGCTGAGTCGTGGCGTGGATACTTTCGAATCGATTATTCGCAAAAGCCTTGGCAAGTCTTCACATATTGAAGTCAATGATTAAACTGAAGCTGGAAGATTATCATGATTATTTAAAGATCCAGGAGGATGCTGGTCGCCGGTCAATCTTTGATCCTGTACGCAAAAAATATGTGTCTGTACAACCCGAAGAGTTGGTTCGGCAAAGCTGGATCGCCCTTTTACATGAGAGCTACAATATCCCGTATTCCGTACTTGCCGTAGAAAAAACCATCATGCTGAATGGCATATCACGTCGCTATGACCTCGTCTTTTTTACAAAAGCCAGGCCATCTGTACTATTTGAATTCAAGAGTTTTAACACAGCCTTGAAACCCGAAGCTGCCTTCCAGGCTGCCCAATATAATCTCAAGCTCGAAGTGCCTTACATTGTAGTCAGCAATGGGCTTGAGCATCATGCCTTCAAAGTGGATTACAGTTCAAAGTCCACATCACCCTGTGACAGCCTTGATTTTCTCCTTGACTATAGCAAAACCTAGCAGTCGGAAAAATTATTTTAAAGCTTATATTTGATAGCTATCTTGTGTTTTTGATAACCTGAGAAAAAGACATCGTTGGAAGGAGATAGGATCTTACTTACTGGAGCCAATGGACAGATAGGCACGGAGTTGACTATTGAATTGCAAAAAATATATGGCGAGGATAATGTTATTGCAACAGATATCCGTGAGCCATCTGAAAGAATTTCCAGATTTGAAATTCTCGATATACTTGACAGTTCAAAACTTGACGCATTTATAGCTGAAAATAAAATCAGTCAGGTGTATCACCTTGCAGCCTTGTTGTCTTCAAAGGGTGAAGAAAACCCTGCCTTTACTTGGAAACTCAATTTCGATGCTTATATAAAATTGCTTGAAATTGGAAGGGACCGCCAGTTAAAAAAAATCTTTTTTCCAAGCACCATAGGTATCTATGGTCCTACCACCCCTAAACAGGATACACCTCAGAACAGCTCTTTCGAACCGGCTACAGTCTATGGCATCTCTAAGTTTACCGGAGAGCTATGGAGCGATTACTTCAACAAACGCTATGGGCTTGATGTGCGGGGACTCAGATATCCCGGTGTCATCAGTCATAAGGTACGACCAGCAGGAGGAACTACAGACTTTGCTGTTGAAATTTTTTTCGATGCCAGGGAAAAGTCAAGTTATAACTGTTATCTTAAAGCCGGCACGCGTCTTCCAATGATGTATATGCCGGATGTTATGAAAGCTACGCTTGAACTTATGCATGCAGATCGATCAAGCATCAGTACCTCAATGGCCTACAATATACATGGCTTCTCTTTGAGTCCGGAGGAACTGGCCGCTGAGATCAAGAATTATTTACCAGATTTTGAGATAAGTTACAATCCGGACCATAGACAAGCGATAGCGGACAGCTGGACAGAAAGTATAGACGACAGCCTGGCAAGAAGGGATTGGTCCTGGAACGCCGAATACGATATGACTTCCATGGTTAAAGATATGATTGAACAAATGATCAAATAATACGACAGCTATGAAGTCAGTTTTACATGTATTTTACCTTGTTATTCTAATTTCATTTACTTCAAGCCTAATGGCCCAGGATTCGGGGATTAAAGGGATCATTCTGGATGAAGAAACTAAGGATGTGTTGATCGGTGCCAATATTGTCGTTGGCGATTTGGCGACTATAACATCCATTGATGGTAACTTCTCATTAAATCTGGAGCCGGGTGATTATATCTTGCAGATAAGTTATGTGGGTTATGAAACATTTGAAATGCCTGTCACGGTAGAGCCTGGACACTTTACAGAGGTGAACCAGGTGCTGAGCTTTTCTGCCAATATTCTTCAAACGGCAACAGTTACCGGATCAAAAAATGAAAAATCCCTGGCCCTGTCGCCAGTTAGCATTAATGTGGTTAAGCCACAACTCCTTGAAAACACCAATACGGTCAATATAACCTCACTGCTAGATAAGATTCCAGGTGTTCAGATCATCGATAATCAGGCCAATATCCGAGGAGGCTCTGGATGGTCCTATGGAGCAGGAAGTCGTGTTCTGCTTTTGATAGATGATATTCCGGCATTACAGGCTGACGCTGGCAGACCGTCCTGGGGAGACATTCCTGTTGAAAATATAAGCCAGATAGAGGTTCTAAAAGGTGCTTCTTCTACTTTATATGGTTCGGCTGCGCTGAACGGCATTATCAATATACGCACAGGATATGCAACGGCGGAACCCATCACCAAGGCCAATGTCAGTTACACAAGTTATATGAGTCCCAAAGACCTGAATAAGAAATGGTGGTCAGATGCTCCTCGAAAAACCAACATCGGCATAGTTCACAAGCAGAAATTCGGCAAACTTGACGTAGTTGCTAATGGCTTTTATGAAGATTTTGACAGCTATTTGCAGGATGGCTTTGATGAAAAAATGAGGTTATCGGCCAATTTGAAATACAGGCTCAATGACAGGGTTAACTTTGGGCTGAACACAATGCTCAACCTGGCTGAATCAGGGAATTTTTTCCTCTGGAGAAATGGGAGCAATGCTATATATACAGCATACGAGGGTACCTTCCTGGAAAGCGATAGTCGCAGGTATTATCTAGATCCCCAGCTTACCATCTACGACAGGAAGGGTAACAGACATAAGATACTTGGACGATATTATTATATAAATAATGACAATAATAACAATCAGTCCAACTCTTCAAGTTCCTGGTATAGCGAGTACCAGTTCTCAAGAAATTTTGAAAAACAAAACCTGAATCTGACTTCAGGATTGGTAGGCTATTTTACCACATCTAATTCCGAGATTTTTCAGGATATAGCTCTCCGCCATAATAATGCATCTGCCTATGTTGAGGTCGATAAGGAGATTATCGAAAACCTGACAGTGACTGCCGGTTTGCGTATGGAGTATAATGTTCAGCTAAGCCCCGAAGTATTTCTTGGGGATACCATTCCTGATGGCAAGGTTGATGAATCCAAATTGATTAGTCGGTTTGGTGTGAATTATGCCATTGGTGAAGGTACATTCCTGAGGGGTTCCTGGGGCCAGGGCTATAGGTTCCCGACGCTTCTTGAACGGTTTATAGAAACAGGTGTTGGCGGGTTTTATGTTTTTCCAAATGTAAACCTTCAATCAGAGTCCGGATGGTCAGCAGAGCTTGGTATCAAGCAGGGTTTGAAAATCAAGACTTGGGAAGGATTTCTCGATCTTGCGGTCTTTTGGTCCCGATACAAAAACATGACCGAGTTTTCAGTTCAAATTGATGATATGATGCGGGCAGGGTTTCAGTCCAAAAACGTGGGGGATACTGAAATCAAAGGCTTTGAAGTCAATTGGGTAGGACGCTCGGTCTTCCTTGGCATTCCTGTGAATATACTTGCTGGTTATACATACCTGGATCCACGTTATCAGGATTTTGAAAACAATGAACCTGTTCTCAGTTCAATCAGTATACCAATAGGTGAAACAGAAAAGCAGAATATTCTAAAGTATCGCAACAGGCATAATTTTAAAATTGACATTGAAGCCTTCCTTGATAATTTTTCTGCTGGTTTCTCCTACAATTACACCAGTACTACGGAGACAATTGATCAATTGCTTGGCAGTTTGGGACAGATCCGACTTTATCGCATTGCCAACCCTGGAGGATTCAATAAGATGGATGGTCGTCTAGCCTATGACTTTGGCTTTATCAAGTGCAGCGTCCTGATGGAAAATATTCTCAATGAAGAAATCACCTACAGACCTGGTCTATTAGAAGCACCAAGGAGCATAGGGCTACGTCTTGACTTTGAGATTTAATGTCCTAATCACAATTTTATTTTTATGGAAATCTGGGGCATTGAGGGTTAAGGTTTAAAGCTTCACATTTCCTTAAATAACTCTTGTCCGCCAGAAACGTTATTGATTATAAAAGCAATGAAAATGTACATATTAACTGTAGTACTGGCACTGTCATTTTGTTTTTGTAAAAATGATCACTCTGCCGTAAAGGAATCCATACATACTAAGGCAACTGAAGAGTACATACGGGAGTCCGACAAGCATCCGATGCCATCTACTAGTGACAGCGATGAGTATCAAGCTGAATTTGAGGTCAATATCGAGAATCCAGTTACTGCTCAAAAGTCTGTAAATAATCAAAGCAAAGTCGAATCTGTTGAGGAAGTCAGGCTGGTTGATTCCATGCCTGCAAGGGAGGAATCGGCAGAATATGGGGATAAGTTAGAGCAGGTAGATGCCGGTGCTTCGGTCGCGGAAAGCGAGGAGGCTGGACCTGAAGAATTATACGACGCCTTGCTGAGAAAGTATGTAAGCACTGATGGAAGAGTCGATTACAGAGCCATGAAATCGAAGGTTTCTGATCTGGATCAGTACCTGGACTGGCTTGAAGAGCAAAAGCCTTCTGCCATGACTCGCGATGAGGCACTGGCATACTGGATCAATGCCTATAATGCATTCACGATTAAATTCATACTGGACAAATATCCTGTGTCCAGCATTACAGAATTGGATGGCGGAAATCCCTGGGATGTAAAACGCATTAAACTGGACGGAAGAACATTATCACTGAACCAGATTGAAAATGAGATAATCAGGCCACAATTCAATGAGGCTAGAATTCACTTTGCCGTGAATTGTGCTGCCAGGTCCTGTCCCCCTTTGATGAATAAAGCCTGGACGGCACAAAGTCTTGAGGAAGATCTTGAAAGACAAACACGACAGTTTATTAACAATAGTAAATTCAATGTCATCTCCTCGGGTAGCGTCAAGATTTCTAAAATCTTTGAATGGTATGCTTCCGATTTTGATGGGCTTATTTCTTATTTGAATCGCTATACAAATAGGCGTGTCAATGATGATGCCATGGTCGAATACCTTGATTATGACTGGGCTTTGAATTCTTTATGATATGGAAAAACTTAAAGCAGTATTTCTAGATGCGCACACCCTTGATCCGGGTGATAATGATATGAGTATCTTAAATAGTATTGTTGATCTGACGAGTTATCCAAGAACAGATAAATCAGAGATTATTGAACGATCACATGATGCTGACATCCTTATTGTTAACAAATGCAAGATAGAAAGCGAAACTATAGAGCAAATTCAAGGACTAAAGTTGATCCAGGTAGCAGCCACGGGATTTAATAATGTAGATATTCAAAGTGCCGCTTCCAAAGGTATTCCTGTCTGCAATATAAGCGGTTATAGTACCTCATCGGTTGCGCAGCACGTTTTTGCTATGCTCCTGGCGTATTTTAATGAATCTAGGCGATATAGTCAGGAGGTGTCTCAGGGTAGCTGGTCTTCTATCAATGATTTTTCATATTGGCATGCTCCAATCAAGGAATTGGCGGGTAAAAAGCTGGGTATACTTGGGTATGGGGATATCGGAAAGGCCGTAAGCCGTATTGCACTGGCATTTGGCATGCAAGTGCTTGTATCCCATACCCGGAAGCTTGAAGATATGGATGGCCTGTATTTTGTAAAGCAAGAGGAGATGTTCAGAGCGTGCGATATCATTACTCTTCATGCCCCTTTGAACGAAGCAACAAAGCACATCATCAACAGGCACAATATTAATCTAATGCAAGCTCACGCTGTTTTGGTAAATACAGCAAGGGGTGGATTGGTCAATAATGCTGATCTGAAGAAAGCCCTTGAAGCAGGTAGGATAGAAGCTGCCTTGCTGGATGTTCTGGATCAGGAACCGCCTGATGCTTCACACCCGCTACTGAATTTGGATAATTGTTATATCACCCCGCATCAGGCCTGGGCCAGCCTGGAATCCAGGCAGCGATTGCTGTCCATGTTGTATGACAGTATAAGTGCTTTTATTTCAGGAAAAACATTAAACCGGGTTAACTAGTGCTGGAATGCGTATAACTTGGCCAGGGTAAATCAAATTCGGATCCTTAATAACTTCCTTGTTGGCCTCAAAAAGTATGTTGTATTTAAGTGGATCCCCGTAAAACTTCTTCGCTATCTTTGAAAGAGAATCACCCTTTTGTACTTTATAGAACTCTGTATGAGCTTCCTCCCCCAATAATGAGATGCGATCCTCAACATTTTCAATACCATCTACATTACCCAAAATCAGTATGGCCTTTTCTCTGTCCGCGGCTGATTTTGTTTCTCCGTATACTTTGACGGTTTGACCCTCCAGTTCTACTTCCAGCTGATTGATTTTAAGTCCGGCGCTGTAAAGCATGCCCTCAAGGATACCTTCCTGTCTTTGGTTTTGCATTTCCTTGCTGCGTTGTTTTTTGCGAGCCGTCAGGGTAGACTTTTTAAGATATGCTTCTCCGGCAGATTTTATGAATGAAAATATACCCATATTTTTTTTTGGTTAAGGTAGCTTAAAAATGCTTAAATGTCCCATAAATAAGGGCTTGGCAGATATAAATAGCCCGATATGATTTAAATATTTATTGTACATTTACGCGCTGTATGAATTGGCGAATAATCAAACTAATATTTCTATTTGTTGTTCTGGCGCCTGTCCAGGATACTATAAGTATGGAAAAGGGTACCGAAGAGTCATCCGACTCCCAGGATCACCTGAGCAGCCAATCTATAGCAGCTACGTCTGAATCACATCAGTTTGACAGAAGCGTAAAGAATTTTGAGCGTAAACAGTCAAACAAATCACAAAAACGACAGCAAAGCGATTTTTTTGCCGGATTCCAGTCGGAACCGATTAAGCAAAGTGCATACCATTGCGGGGGTGCTTGTTCCTCTAATCAATTCGGAGAAGCGAAAATCAGTTCAGATCTTTTGAAATTCTGTTACAGGTCCAAATCTTCCCGTTCTTTGCCGGACTTGGCTTAATTTCTTCATTGGATAATATTGATTTTACTCTAAGTCAATAAGTTACATATTATACTTTATTTTAATATTTATTGTAAAAACAAAACCATTATTCTGCTATATTTGCAGACATTTTTAAAAAATTCAAATCATGCAAGGAAAAGGATTAATCAAACTCTTTTTTGTTCTATTGGTAGCAGTAACATTGCTCCAGATATTTTACACCTTTCCAACAAGGAAAGTAGAACAGGACGCCAATCGTTATGCAAAAGAATTTGTCGACAATAACCCCGGGCTTGATGCCTATGAAGCTGAAAAGCGAGCCCGATTTCAATACCTGGACTCAGTCGGTACTGAGGATATTCTGAATGTGCCTCTTCTTGGTTCATTTACTTATGAAGAGCTAAAATCTAAGCAGCTTAACCTGGGTCTTGACCTGAAAGGCGGTATGAGTGCTGTTCTTCAGGTGGATCTTAAGGATTTGCTTATCCGATTAAGCGGTGATAATAAGGATCCAAACTTTTTGGCGGCACTGGATGCTGCTGAAAAAGCACAGGAAAATTCTCAAAGGGATTTCATCTTCCTGTTTGGTCAGGAATACGAAAATATGGAAGGCGCCAGGCCTTTATCAAGGATTTTCAGAAGAGACGCGAGCCTGGGTGACAAAATCAATATCGAAACCAGCAATGGTGAAGTTATCCGTCTGCTCAGGGAAAAGGCGACGGAGACGGTTGATCTTACGTTTAAAAGGCTAAAGCAAAGAATTGACAAGCTGGGTGTAACGCAACCCAATGTAACGCTTGACCCACAAAGGGACCTTATCCTTGTAGAGATGCCGGGCATCGAAAACCCTGAGAGAGCGAGAAACTTTCTTCAGGCCAGCGCAGCTCTAGAGTTTTGGGATACCTACAGAAATACGGATCCAGGTGTAGCCGGAGCATTCCAGGCAGCTGATGAAAGACTCAGGCAGGCATCTAGTGAAGACCTTGTTGATCAGCCGATTGAATACGATACAATTTACACACCGGTACTTGATGAAAATGGAAACGAGACCGGTGAGCAAAATATGGAGATCGTTGAAAGAGCGAATACAGGTGTTTCACAGGACGGTCCTCTTTTGAAGTTGCTGACATTGAATGACGGCAGAGGGGGAGAGTTGACATGGAGTGCAACAGTTATGGGATTTGCTGATAAAAACAAGATGAATGCTATTGATGAGATGTTGAATCGCAACAATATCAGGTCTTTGTTTCCATCTGATTCAAAGTTCATGTGGTCAAGAAAACCCTTTACAACTGTTGATGGTGAAGAGACCAGAAAATACATGCTTTATCTTCTGAAAACACCTCCTAACAAAAAGCCAGTCCTTGAAGGTGATGTCATTACAAGGGCTGATCACGCACCGAACCCTGTCACAGGCGAAATGGCGGTTAACCTTTCTATGAATAATAAGGGAGCCAAGATATGGGGAGAAATGACGACGCGCGCAGCCAACAACGGTAACAGGGAAGTTGCTATTTGTATTGACAACGAGGTCATCTCTGCACCATCGGTAAGAGGTCCTATTACTCAGGGTAATACAGAGATTACAGGAAACTTCAGTGTTCAGGAAGCCGCCGATTTTGCCAGTCTTCTTGAGGTGGGTAAGCTTCCAGCTAAAGTAGATTTAATACAGGAAGATACGGTAGGCCCTTCATTGGGTGCAGCAAATATCAACAGCAGTATCAGGGCTTTGATTGTTGGATTCAGCCTCGTACTCCTCTTCATGATATTCTATTATGCCGGAGGCGGTATCATCTCTATCATCGCTCTTTTACTTAACCTATTTTTCATCTTTGGTGCCCTGGCATCTTTCGGTACGGTATTGACACTACCGGGTATAGCAGGAATTATATTGACAATAGGTATGGCGGTTGACGCTAACGTGATCATTTTCGAGAGGATACGGGAAGAATTGCGTGCAGGTAAGACTATCCTGGCATCGATAAGCGATGGTTTCAGGAATTCCTATTCGGCGATTATAGATGCCAACGTAACGACAATCCTTGTAGCCATTGTCCTGGCATATTTCGGTATGGGACCGATTAAAGGATTTGCTGTGGTCTTGATTATAGGTGTGCTTACTTCTTTATTTACGGCCGTTCTCATTGGTCGCATGATCATTGACTGGTGGATGAAAGGAAAAGCAGACAGATCTATGAGCTTCTGGACAGGTATGACTCAGAATTTCCTGGCTAATCTAACAATCGACTGGATTGGTAAGCGAAAGATTGCATACAGTATTTCTGGTCTGGTACTGATTATTGGATTTGCTTCGATGTTTACCAAGAAATTTGACCTGGGTGTCGACTTCAAGGGTGGTTATTCCTATAACATCGAATTTGACGAATCTCTGGGCGTAGATGCCCAAACATTGAGAAGTGGCTTAACAGAATACTTTGGTTCAGAGCCTGTCGTCAAAGCGGTTGATACAGAAAACACATACAATGTAGTTACTTCTTACCTTATAAATGATAAATCTGATGATGCAGCGGAGAGAGCGGTTGCCAAGCTTCATGAGGGGATAGTAAATATCACAGGTTCGAATGTGAGTTTTGGCGACTTCAAAACCACGGATTCAAGAACATCGACACATGTCATCAGTTCAAGTAAGATTGGTCCTACGATTGCAGATGATATCAAGAATAGTGCCTTCTATGCAGGTATCTTTGCACTCCTGATCCTATTCTTGTACATCTTTATCAGGTTTAACAAGTGGCAATACAGTTTGGGTGCTGTTGCTGCCTTGTTCCACGATTCAATGATTATCCTAGGTATTTTCTCACTAAGCTGGGGTGTACTTCCATTCTCACTGGAAATAAACCAGGCTTTTATTGCTGCATTGTTGACCGTTATTGCATACTCGATCAACGATACCGTGGTTGTATTTGACCGTATCAGGGAATACCTTGGTATATATACATCAAAATCCACAGACGAGGTTCTCAACCTGGCTATCAACAGTACTTTCAGCCGAACATTAATTACCTCACTTACAACTATGGTTATGCTTCTGCCTCTATTCATTTTTGGAGGAGGGTCAATCAGAGGATTTGCCTTCGCTATCCTTATAGGTATCATAGTAGGTACATACTCTTCAATTTTCGTAGCTACTCCTATTGTCAGGGATTTAAGTAAGGAATTGAAGGCTTCTCAAAAGGCATCAGCCAGCAACAGCTTTTCAAAAGCAGCGGCTAAAGCCAAATAAGTAGATATTAAATCTATAGATATAAAAACCCTGGCCATCGTGCCAGGGTTTTTTATTTTTGATCAGGATGCGCAAATCGAAATTCAAAAAACACATTGATCAGCTGGAAGAGGACGATCTTCGCGATGAATTGCTTGGCCTGTACGATAAGCTTGAAGAAGTCAGGCATTATTACCAAATGGAGCTGGGCTCGCAGGAAGAAAGGGAAAAGCGGTATGTAAAAGCACGCAAAGAGATCGAAGCCAAGTATAAAACAAAAAGCTTCAGGAAGCCGCGAAGACCAAGGATACAGAAAGTGAAGAAAATTCTTTCAGAGTTGGAAAAGCTTTCTGTTTTTAGCTATGAACTTATTGATATCTATTTGTTTGATGTAGAGACTGCGCTCAATTTTGTGCGCAAGTATGATTATTTTACCCAGGTTCTCTATAACAATATCAGTACATCATTTGAAAAGGCCATCCAGCAGATCCATTTAAATCTCATGCATGAGAAATACTCGGAGCGCTGCGAAAATATTCTGGTACTGAGTCGTTATATACCCGAGCTGCATTGTAACTTGAAGGCTATAAGCCAAGATTGTTCTGTGAATGATAAGAAGAATATATAAAAGCCCTTTTGTTTTATTCTACGCCTGGACTTTTTGCCTGATGCTTTCCTGCACGGTTACTAAGCCTGTTAAAACAGGCGAAATGGCATTCCAGGTCAAGCAATTTGAATGGGCAATTGAATTGCTTGTAAAAGAGTTTGAAAGTACCCGTGTCGAAACCGATAAAGCACGCAAAGCAAGACTACTGGGGCTTTCTCACGACATGCTCAATAATTACGGCGAAGCACTCCAGTGGTATGATGTCGCTGATCAATATTATCAATCGGAACGCTCTTCCCTGGAGCTGGCACAATCTCTCAAGAAAAATGAACGGTACAGGGATGCAGCCCAATTGTATGCCGAAATGCATAGTAAGTATAGGAATCAGGACTACCGTAGAGAATCTGTTTTTTGCCAGGATGCCATCAAACAGCAGGAAAGAATCAACGAATTTAAAGTTGAATCATTCCAGGTCAATACAGCTGCTGCAGATTACAGTCCCGTTTTGTTTGAAGAGAATTTTATTATTTTCTCGTCTGACCGGGACGGAAGTACAGGCAATAAGACATACAAATGGAATGGAAGATCGTTTTCGGATTTGTATGTTTCGGATAGGAATGGGCGCCAGATTTATGGTTTTGACGCGATCATCAATACCGAAAGCAATGAAGGGACTGTCTGTTTTACAAAGGATTTTCAGGAAATATTTTTTACGCGTTGCGTTTCCACGGAGACGCGCGATCAAACTTGTAAGATTTATTACAGCCAACGACCCAATGGTTTTTGGCTGGAACCGGAACCTCTCATGTTTTTCGATGATAATACCAATTTTGGTCAACCATGCCTCATAGAGGAGGATAGTGTTCTTATATTTTCGGCAAAGCTCCCCGGTTCCGATAATTATGATTTATATGCCTCTGTAAGACTTGGAATGGGCTGGAGTGAAGCTGTGTTGATGCCATCCAGCATTAATACAACACGCGATGAAAAATTTCCTACCAGTTATAAGGATACACTTTTCTTTTCTTCCAATGGCCATATGGGTTACGGCGGGCTGGATATATTCAGTTCATATTTAAGAAGCGATGGGTCCTGGACATCTGCAAAAAATGCGGGTATACCTATCAACAGTGGTGCTGATGATTTTGGTCTGATTATCTTGGAAGATCAAAACGGGAATAACAATATAATTGCTCAGGGTATGTTCAGTTCGGCTCGTAATACGGGTATGAATGATGACATCTTTAAATACATACATTACCGAATTGAAAAAGAGGAAGTGACTGAGGATATTGCAGTCAATGAGGATACAAGCTTGGACAAGGAATACTTAATTTACCTGTCCGGTAGGGTAGTTGAGAATATTTATGAAAATGGCGATCCCAACGCTGATATTATAAGTAAAGAGCCTATAGACAATGCCCTTGTTCAAATCCGGTTTGAACTCGATACAATCAATGAAGTCGCTGAGAATGGTTTATTTCTGCACAAGCTGAGTACTGATCAAACCCACACATTGATCGTCAAATCACGGGATCACCTAAGTAAGCAGGTGAAAATTCAAATACCGAATTTTGAGAGTATACGATCAGATACGACGATCAGCGTCGAGATAGCCCTTGACAGAATTGTCTATGACAAGGAAATTATAATTTCCAATGTGTATTATGATTTTGATAACTGGGATATCAGATCTGATGCCGAACCGGCTCTGGATTCACTCTATGAAGTGCTATTAATCAACCCCCAGCTGAACATTCAATTGGCTTCGCATACAGATTGCAGGGGGGAAGAATTATACAATCAGGAATTGTCCAGAAAACGTGCAGAATCAGTAGTTGAATACCTGGAAACGAAGGGCCTGGATAAGACCAGGTTTACGGCTGTGGGATATGGAGAACGCCGTCCTTCTGTTGATTGTGTGTGCCAGGATTGTACCGAAGAGCAACATCAGGCCAACAGGAGAACGACCTTTACTATTCTGAAACTTTAGTTTGTTTTAATTGCCTGAAGCGACAGGCGTTTCAAGGACATGCATGTCAGCAATAAGCACAGCTGGAGATTCCATGAATTTGACCTCCATAATGTAAGAACCCGGACTAAAATCCCTTTGTGGAAGAATAATGAGATCCGATCCCATGACATTATATCCTTTATGGCTGTTAGATGCTGTTTCAACAGTTCTAAGAGACTTTATTGCTTTGCTTGAGCGAATCTTTATGACTTCCCTGTTCTCCTCATATTTCATACTGAATTCAAAATCAAGTTTATCAGCATTTCGCATTTTGATGATAACCGTTTCGTTTTCGCTTGTTGGCTCTGGCATTAAGTCATTGAATAGAGCATGGGAGATAAAGTTCAGCGAGATTAATAAGCTTATGAATAATTGCATGGATTTTGTTTTTCTGTTTAGATTCAAAATCCATACCAATAATTAGATTTTTTAGCCTTCTGACTCATGTTTGGATATGCTCCAAGAGTTGCTGTTCCAAATACGGAGTTACTTTACCATATAGTCTATTTGGTTAATTGACTTTAAACTGCTGGTTTACAAGGTTTTGTAATTAAAATAGGATAAACTGGCTGAGAAGTTTTTACTTCATTGCTAAATAAAGAATTTTAGACTATGAAAGAGATAATCATCCTGAGTCCGGCTCTCCTGCTGTCTATAATAAGTCAGCTTTGATGTCTTTTGGGTATAATTTTCATATGTCTCAGCGACCCATTGATTTTGCACACTGGAGTCTTTTGATGGCTTCTTTGTTGATGCTTGTACTGTGGAAAGTCATTCCTGAATATACGACTAAAGGGCCTGGACTACTATTGATGAGCATTGGAGTCGTGGGCGTTATCGATATGTGTACACTGGATATTTTATGGTGAGCCTTGCGCAGCAATCCGCAATTAAAGGATGATCTTTTTAAGAATAAGATGCAGCATGCCTCAATCCGGATTCCTTTCTTGATTGCAGGTCCAAGCCTTTTTAATTCTGTTTTGGCTTTAATAAGCTATGCCCTTATAAAGCGCTATATGTGGCAGGTCTTAATATTAAATATCGGGGCACTGATGGTTGGATAGTGACATGTGGCTTTGCAAAACAGGTTTATATTTGTGATTGGAGCAGTTTTTCTACTGGCTCCTGTTCTATCCATCGTCTTGTGGAGCAGAAATTCTGACATACCTGTATAATCAATCTACAAATTGGTACCCCACGCCGTGAATGGATTTGATGTGCCTGGGGTTTTTGGGGTCATCCTCAAAACGTTTTCGCAAAACAGCTATAAAGTTATCTATCGTCCGCGTAGAAGGGTATACATCATACCCCCATACCGCTTTTAGAATGTCCTGTCTTGACTGTACCGCATGGCTGTTATTGATAAGGAACTTTAGAATATGTGTTTCTTTCTGGCTGAGTGAGAATTCTACTTCAGCTTTTTTTCCTGAGAAGCTTTTAAAGTTGATACAACAATCACCAAAATGTACAACATCCAGATCAGATTTAAGGGCATCTTTCGACTTTCGCTCCAGCAGTTTCTGTATTCTGAGTAGCAATTCTTCGATTTCAAAGGGCTTGTTAAGGTAGTCATCAGCTCCTGTTTTCAGGCCTTGTATTCGATCGGTGGAGGTGTCCTTTGCAGATATTATAATCACAGGAATATCCTGGTCCTTTACCCGGATATTCTTGAGAACATCCATCCCACTGAGTTGTGGCAGCATTAAATCCAGGATCAGTAAGTCAAAGTGTTCCGAATTTATTTTGTCCAGGGCGGTCACTCCATCATGCACGCTGACGACTTCAAAATCCTCCATCTCCAGGTTGAGCTGGATGATTTTCCTCAAGCTTTCTTCGTCTTCAACCAGTAATAACCTTTTGTTCATTATGAAAAGCTTATTTTAAAAATAGTGCCTGAGGGTTCCTTGTTGAGGATATCCAATTTTGCACTATGTGCCCGGCAGATTTCACGAACAATAAATAATCCTAGGCCGGTGCCTTTGGAAACCCTTTCATCTTCATTGCCTATCCTGTAGAATTTATCAAGGACTTTTTTCTTTTCTTCCTCCGCGATACCCGGCCCGTTATCTGATATGCTTAAGTAAATTTGTTCTCTTATGCGTCCTATATTAATGTCAACAGTCGTGTTTTGTCCTGAGTATTTCAGAGCGTTATCAATAAGATTGTCAGCCAGTTTTGTAATGGCCTCGCGGTCAGCTTTAACTGTTCTTTTGCCTGCTTCGTTTGTAAGGCTTATGTTAGCATCAGGGTAGAGATTTTTAAATCGCATAGTTCTGGCTTCAAGGATCTCGTTCAGGTCTATATCTTCGAAGTTGAAATGATAATTGTTATCCATCTGGGCAGCTGTAAGAATATTATTGACCAGGGATTCAAGTCTCAAGGATTCATCATAGGCTGTGAGCAATAGCTCTTGGCGTTTATCTTCATTGATGTTTTTCTTTTGAAGGGTCTGGTTGATCAGTTTCAATGTAGATATTGGCGTTTTCAGTTCATGGGTTACGGACAATAAAAAGTTATTCTGGTTCTTATTGGCTTTTATTTCGGCCCAGAATGCCCTGTTGACTATATAGAGACTAATAAGGATGGAAACAGCGAATACAACACCTTCTCCAATGATCATCATGCGTGAACGCTTATAGTCTTCGTAGATCATTGCCTGCATACCAGGCTTGTTGCTGTATATGACTTCGGTTTTCAATTCATACAGTTCTTCATTTTTTTTCAACAATAAAATGGCCCACCAGCTGAAAGCTGATACGAGATATGTCATTAAAACGAATTGAAAAATCCTATATGACTTAATGCTTTTCATGCCATGATTTCATCCAGGCAGCCATTTATGGTATGGGCAGCCCATTCAATATCTTCCATGCTGTGCGCCGCTGATACAAAACCCACTTCATATCCTGAAGGGCCAAGGTAAATACCCTTTTCAAGGAGGAGTTTGTGAAGCTGCCTGAATATTGACATCTTGTCGGCTTGAATATCATCTGCACACTGAGCTCTTTTATAACTGAATGTGAACCAGAATATAGAAGCTATACTTTGCATATGAAGCTCATAATTGTTCTTCCTGGCGTGCTCGTCAATTAATTTACACAGGCTTTGTGTTTTTGATTCAAGCTCTTCGTAGAATCCTGGTTTTAGCAATTCCTTGAGCATGGCGATACCAGCAGATATGGCTAAGGGGTTTGCTGAGAGAGTGCCAGCCTGGTAGACTGATCCCAGAGGTGCTACAAATTCCATTATTTCTTTTTTGCCTCCAAATGCGCCCACAGGAAGTCCGCCACCTATAATTTTTCCAAAGGTGATCAGGTCTGGTTGTATAGCGTAATATCCGCTAGCCCCTTCAAAACCGACTCTGAATCCGGAAATGACTTCATCAAATATGAGCAGTACTCTATGGTCATCGCACAATTTGCGTAAGCAGCTGAGATAATTTCTGTCTTGTATCAGAAGGCCATTATTGGCCGGTACCGGTTCAATAATCACAGCAGCTATGTCATCACTGTTCTCAAGCGTTTCCCTGAGTCCCGCCAGATCGTTTAGCGGCAGGACAAGGGTTTCTTTTGCGAAGGCTTCTGGAATACCTGCGGAACTTGATACCCCAAATGTGGCAAGGCCAGAGCCTGCTTTGACGAGCAACGAGTCTACATGACCATGATAACAACCTTCAAATTTAATTATTTTGTTTTTCCCTGTGAATCCGCGGGCAAGGCGAATAGCAGACATGACGGCTTCGGTCCCCGAGCTGACAAAACGCACCATGTCCAGGTACCTGTGATTATCCAAAAGCAAATGCCCTATTTTATTGCCAAGCTCCGTCGGCGTACCGAAAGAAGTGCCTCGCGATAGAGCATCAGAAACGGAGTTCCTGATCGATGGATTATTATGACCGAGGATCAGGGGGCCCCAACTACAGCAAAAGTCAAGGTATTCATTACCATCTACATCTGTAATACGGGGTCCATTGCCGGATTCTATGAATACCGGTGGCCCTTCTACTGATTTGAAAGCCCTGACAGGGGAATGCACCCCTCCCGGAAACATTTTCTTGGCATCTTCAAACAACTCCGCAGACTTCTTTCTTTCCAAAGCTTGTTTTTTTAAAGTCTTAAATAGCTCAGAGGCTTAAATGTTTAATGTCGGGCAATATAAATGAGTTTAAAACACTATTAAAAATAACTTGCTTAATTTTACCCCTAGCTCAAGGAAAATTTTGAAAATCAATCTAGCAGAATCGATCAGAGAAGTCCTGTTTGACAGGAACCCCGTCAGCATATATGGCCTTGGGACGCTATGCCTGAGGCAGATTCCTGCAGATTATGGTGAAGATAGAAAAACACTTCTGCCACCCACGATGGTTCTGGATTTTATTGAGACCAGCTCCAGCAACAAGCAACTTCATGAATGGCTCAGCCTTAAATATGACATCAGTAATCAAGATGCCGATAAGGCTATGCGCAAGTTTTCTGAGATGGTATTAAATAATCTTCTCAATTACGGCAGTGTTAGTATTAAAGGCGTAGCTTTTCTGGAGCGTGATGGTGATAATGATATCATTTGCGTTGCGGATGATAGTTTGCTGTCATCTTTTTATGATGGAATGCCGGAAGTTTTGTTAGAATTACCGCAGGAAAAACCAGTGGAACAAGCAATAAATCCAGTTGTGGCACCCTTGAGCACGGCAACAGAAAGTCAAAGGGGTGGAAATGAGGATGATCTCTCCGAAAGCGATGTAAGTGAAGCGGAGAATCAGCCAGCAGGGACCCTTGGAGAAGCCGAATCGGGAGAGGTAAAAAAGCCGGCCATTGCAATGGCTGATAGCAGTGATAAATCTCAATCAGATATTGAGACTGACGACATGATAGTATTTGATCTCGAGTCGGAATTTAAAGATATAGAAGAAGTGCCAGGTCAGGATCAGGCAGAAGAAATTGAACCGTCATATCCAGAACACCAAAGTCTTATAGATGAAAAACCCAATTACAGGCGTATCTGGGGGTCAATATTAATTATAATAGCATTGCTTGTCAGTTGCTTTCTCATATATGATGCCTGCAATGTTTACAGGCATAACAAAGAAATCAAAAAGAATGAAGTATTAGAGGATAATGCGCTTCACCTTAGCGATGCCCAGGCAGGGGATGAAACCGCTGCTGCTATGCTTCAGGGCAGTGAACTGGAACCACAGCCTGCTGCACTTGATAGCTGTATTATTATAACCGGTGTATTTGCTTCTCAGAACAATGTGAGCAATATGATAGAGAAGGTCCTTTCTTTTGGTTACCAGCCCTACACCGAAGTAAATGGTCTTTATGTAAGAACAGGATTAATCTTCGAATGCTCTGATACAGACCTGGAATCATTCATACGCCTGGTGAGAAGACAAATCTCGCCCAAGGCCTGGTACTTGCAGCCAGAGCTTTATGTAGCCTACGGAACAGAATGAATTAAAACAGGCCTTTAAGAGGCCTGTTGCTAGTTACAACCCAAGTCAACGCGTGATTGAGAATCGTTGTTAGGGAAACAGAATCCTGAGAGCACTGAATCAACACCATATCTCACCAATTCCGGATCAGTGAGACTTTTTTCAAGGAAGCTTATAAGTTGTGCTTTTTCTACTTCCGTCAAATCAAGAGGAAGAAATTTTTCAGATAACCTGTCGTTGTTAACCCTCGGATTTTCTGAAACAGCTTCAGCCTTATAGTCAATAACATCAGCCAGGCTTCTCTTGCTTGATCCGTGGAAATAAAACGGGGTATCCTTGATATTGTACAGGCCTGGCACCTTGAATTTAAAGTTATCCTCTTCACGCAGTGTAAATCCGCCTCTTCCAAGATTTCTCTTATCAGAAGGAAATGCATTGTACGAAGGTATTTGATCCATATCCTGCACTCCAAGGGCATGGAATTCAAGTGAGCCCAGGTTTTCATTATAATGGCAATTCGAGCAATTGGCTTTTGAAAAGAACAAAATGGCTCCTGCTTTCTCATCAGCTGACATCGCTGTACGGTTGCCTTTTAACCAATCCTGGAATGGCGCTTCATTAGAGATGATCGTTCTGATAAAAGCCGAAATAGCCAGTGAGCCACCGTAATTGCTGTAACGTAAGTCCTCATCAAGGTCTGGGTAGGCTGCATCGAACATTTCACGGTATCCATAACGGTCTATGAGTTCTTCGTTTATATTATATCGGTGAACCTCTAGACCTTCAAAATTTTGGGTTTCTATTGCTTCAAATCCCCAAGCATTTCGCTCCAGAGCTTCATCTCCTTCCCAAAGATGTTCGGTACCTTCATTGGCATGCAAAGCTCCAAACTGTCCATTCCAGAATGTATTTTGTACGAAAGCCACATTGACCATTGTTAATGGTCGTGCACTTTGCACATCCAGTTCCGACTCTATGTAGTCGGGATGGCGTCTTCTGTCCTCTCCATTGATGCCGAAACCCATTCCTCCGTCTGCGATCCCTTGGAAATTTCCGGGTTTGAAACCGGCTTCGGGGAAGTGACATGAAGCACAAGCAAAAGTACCCATACCAGCATCTCTGACTGCAGCCATACCAAAACCGGTTTCGTAAAACAGCATTTTACCGAGTTCTACGCGATCAATTGTCAGCTTGTTCTTCTCATCCTGAGGAATTGACTCCAAATCGTTTTCGTCGGGGAGTATATAAAATTCTGTTGTTCCATCCGGTGAAGCTTGCTGGATGAGTTTTTCCAACTGCTGATCCATTTCAACTGTTTCAGACATCCTATCTTTGCTACAGGCAAGAAAGAAAATTGAAAGGGAAAGTATAATGAATGACTTCCTGAACATGGGTTATATTATGCTACAAAAAAACTAAAAATTCATAAAAAGTTAAAATTAAATATTTATATATTAAATATTTTTTTAATATGTAATTATTTGTATTGTAGTTCCTTGAATAATTAAAAATGCATTAAACTGTTCTTTTGCATTTGTATTATAAAATAATAAGCTTTATTTCGCATTCAAAAAAGCTTACAGTCCAATTTAAACTTATAACAGGAACAATTTACGAGTGTTGACACAAGACATTACAAATTACAAACTACAAAGAAAATATGAAAGCGAGTTTACTGGTTTTAGCAGCAGGTATGGGTAGCCGTTACGGCTCTCTTAAGCAAATGGATGGTTTCGGACCTAATGGCGAGACTATCATTGATTATTCAATCTATGATGCCCTCAATGCCGGCTTTGATAAAGTTGTTTTTGTTGTAAGGAATAGTTTCAGGGATGAGATCGAGGCGCACTTCAGATCCCGAATCGGAGATCGGATCAAATTTGAATTTGTAGAACAGGAACTCGATAAATTGCCGGAGGGATTTACATTAAACCCGGCAAGAGAAAAGCCCTGGGGTACGGCACATGCCGTCATGATGGGTGCGGAATGTATTGATGGCCCCTTTGCTGTTATCAATGCAGATGATTATTATGGCCCCTCGTCCTACAAAATATTGATGGAGTATTTCAAGAGCCTTGAAGGCAGGGATGAGTTTGCGGTTGTATCCTATTACCTGAAGAATACCCTTTCTGATCATGGTACAGTAAACAGGGGAGTTTGTTACAGTAATGACAAGGGTTGCCTCACCAAAATTGTCGAAACGCTCAAGATTTCAAAGTCGGCGGACGGGATTATTCGATATCCACAGGAAGATCAGGAAGATGGCACACTGGCAGAGAACACCTTGGTTTCCATGAATATGTTCGGCTTTACAGCTCTTTATTTCAAACATGCGAATGAAAAATTCAAAGCTTTTTTGGAGGAAAGAGCCGACGAGCCTAAGTCGGAACTTTTTATCCCCAATGTACTGGATGACATGATCGCTGAAGGAACTGTTCAGGTGAGAGTGCTCACGTCCAAGGATCGCTGGTTCGGGGTGACATATAAAGAGGATAAGCCCCTGGTTATGGAAAAACTGAATAAACTTATCCGGGAGGGCGTTTATCCAGAAAAACTCTGGTCCTAATATAATTATTGTCAGCTCAGGTCCAGCCTGTATAGGTAGTCATTACTCGGATAGCATAATCCAGAATGACTGCTTGAGTTTTAATGTGCATTGGAGCACAATTAAACAGACTTATACAAGATAATAGCTCGTATAATCTGAATCCTGACAAATGCTTTACAAAAGCGACGATTTAGGAAAGAAAGCTGATGAGTATACCCGCTGCCACGGCAGAACCAATAACGCCACTTATATTACTTGACATGGCATATTGCAGAATATGATTGCTGGAATCTTTACTCAGGGCAATATCATTGGCTACGCGTGAAGCCATAGGCACAGCACTCAATCCCGTAGCCCCGATGAGTGGATTTATCTTTTTCGGACTGAATAGATTATAGATTTTAACAGCCAGGATACCCCCTGAAATGGAAAATGCAAAGGCTATAAACCCACCAACGATGATCATTATGGTCTGTGTATTAAGAAAACTCTCAGCAGTCATGGTAGCTCCTACAGTCAGGCCCAGGAAAATGGTGGAAGTGTTCATTATGGTATTGGAAGCTGCATCAAAAAGTCTGCTTGTGCCACTGCCTATTTCCTTGACAAGATTACCAAACAATAGCATTCCTAAAAGAGGTGTCGAACTTGGGACAAGTAAAGAAACACAGATGATCAACACAATTGGAAAAAGGATTTTAACAAGTTTGAGATTTTTAATTTTGTAGGTACTTGGATACAGTATGTCTTGCTGCTTCATATTTATCCTGAGCTCCTTATCAGATGTTGTCAGTTTAACCATCCATGGTATAATAACCGGCACCAAAGCCATATAGGAATAAGCCGCAATGGCAATGGGTCCGAGGAGGTGCGGTGCCAGAATGATGGAAGTATAAATCGCTGTTGGTCCATCTGCTCCACCTATAATGCCAAGAGCTCCAGCTTCCTGTGGGGTGAATCCGATGAGTATTGCAGCTATCAATACACTAAAAATGCCCAATTGCGCAGCTGCCCCAAAAAAGGCCAGGCGCAGATTCCTTAGCAGGGGTCCAAAATCTGTCATGGCTCCTACACCCATAAAAATAAGAGGGGGCAACAAACCTGTTTTGATCAGGATGTAGTATAGCATATTCATAATACCGAACTGATCAGCCATCTTAAGGATATTCATTTCCTTGATTTCCGGCATAGCTTCGGCTGAAATTACGGCCATATTTCCTCCCGGAAAATTGGCCAGAAGAACACCAAAGCCAATAGGTACGAGCAGGAGAGGTTCATACTTTTTGAATATGCCTAAATACAGGATGATTCCTGCCAAACCAAGCATAAGCAGCGAGAGTGGCTGTGCCAGCAAATCGCTGAAAGCTGTCATGTCATATATTTTTTGCAGAATGTCCAAAGCAGATCAGGATAGGGCTATTAGTGGTGTATCTTCATCGATGTCATCACCGTGATTAACAAGTATTTTATCTACTGTACCATCCTGGTTGGCCGTAATGGCATTCAGTACTTTCATAGATTCCACATAGGCGACGGTATCGCCTTTTGTCACCTTATCTCCAATAGCAATGGCTTTTTCACTGCTGTTCTTGGTCAGGAAGAATTTACCTTCCAGCGGTGAATTGATTGTTTTGTTCGAAGGCGCACCTTCGTTTTGCACTTTCAGTTTTTCTGCATTGGAAGTTTCTTCCTTATCTGAAGGGTAGGAAATTCTTACCCCGTACTTTTGACCATCTACCTCTACAACCAGGTCTTTGGGCGCTGCATGGCCATTTTGTTGAGCATGTGGTGGTGCATCAGCACTGGTGTTATTTTGTGCATTTCTCCTTTGTTCGAGGTCATCCAGGAATTTACGACGTGCATCGCCTGACTTGTAGTCTTCATATTGCTCAGGATGCATGGCATACTCAAACAGTTCTTCATCATCCCTTCCCGTATCCCATGATTTTTCTTTCATCCTGGACCTGAACTCATCGAGAACATCCGGATAAAGATCCTGAGGGTTGCCTTCAAAAAACTCCCTGCCCTGATCCTTGGCTAATGCCTTGATTTCTTCTTCAACCTGACCTGGCAGTGATCCCGATTTACCCAGGATCATACCCCAGGTGTTTTCATCAACCATGCTGTAGCGTTTTTTGCCTTTGATGGTTTGAATCACATTCATCAGGGATAAATTCTTAACATATTGGCTGAATGGTGTGACCAGCGGCGGGTAACCTACCTTTGGCCATGTGTATTTAACTTCATTAAATAATTTGATGAGCAGCTCATCCTGAGTCATAGGATCTTCTCCATTTTTATCAAGCCACTTATTGAGCGATTGCAGATTTTTTTCGAGATCTGCCATCAGACTTCCCATCATACCGCCAGGCAATCCGCTTTCTATCAGCAAAGAGTTGATAAACCTGTTTTGCTGGTTGATGTAGAACCCAAGCCCGTCATCAATGATTTTTTGTGTTAAACTCCGGACTTCCATATAGGCATCCATATTGACATCCTTGAGGCTGAATCCAGCATCTTTGAGCATGGCATGTACACTGAGCAGGTCAGCATGTCCTGTTCCCCAGGAAAGAGGATCCATTCCTACATCAATGATATCAGCGCCGTTTCTGGCAGCTTCGAGGGAAGAGACAATAGAGAAACCTGTGGTGCTGTGTCCATGATATGTGATAATCGTGTAAGGGTGTCTCTCGCGAACTCCTTTCACAATTTTACCAATCGATGCAGGTCTGCCTACACCTGCCATATCTTTTATGGCTATTTCTTCTGCCCCCAGATCCATAAACTTATCGGCAAGCTTGACGTAATAGTCCACTGTATGAATAGGGGAGTGGGTGATACATAATGCTGCCTGAGCAACCATGCCCCCTTCACGTGCATATTGAAATGAAAGTTCAAGGTTCTGAGGATTGTTTAGGCCATCAAAGGATCTCGAAATATCAGTCCCTTGCTTTTTCTTCAGGCTAAACATAAGTTTTCGAAGGTCCTTTGAGCAAGGCGACATTCTCAAACCGTTCAAACCCCTTTCAAGCATATGTGTCTGAATGCCTGCCTTGTTGAATGCATTGGTCCATCTTCGAACACTGCTGTTGGGGTTTTCTCCTTTTAACAGGTTGATTTGTTCAAAGCCACCGCCGTTGGTTTCAACCCTGTCAAAACATCCCATTGCTACTATGGGATCTGATACTTTAACAAGTTCGTCTTCACTAGGCATAAACTTGCCTGACGATTGCCACATATCCCTATACACAAGAGCCAGTTTTATTTCCTTGCCCATAGTTTACAATTTTTTAGCGGAACGGACGACACCTTTTCCACTGGTTATCAGGTCTATCGTTGCAGAGATGACCGCAAGATGTTTAGCACTAATATTTTTCGTTTTTTTGCTGACTGCACTCAATTGTTTAGGAGCCCAGGCATTTACAGCATAGATGAGTATGCGAGCGAGGCCTATAACTACTGCCAGGATAAAAAACACTGACAGCATTCCTACAAATAACAATTGCAGGCCAATTTCTAGGTTTTCAGACATAATTCAGCTCATTATGGGGTCGTAAAAATAAGAAAATATAAATGGTAATGCGGTGTACCTGATCTTATTCAAGCCCAGGTTTGAGGAAAAACAATACCCTGATTTACATTATCTTCGCGCGAAATTCAATTGAAATGGATTTAAGGCTATTCAAATTTGGTGGAGCTTCAGTGAGGGATGCTGATAATATCCGTAAAATTGGGGAGATTGTGGGGAAGTATGGAGAAGACAAGTTAATACTTGTAATCTCTGCTATGGGTAAAACCACAAATGCTTTGGAAGAGGTGCATAAAGCCATGCAGTCAGGAGAAGAAGCTGCCAGGGAAAGGCTTGATGAGATAGTCCTTAATCATGTGCAATGCGCGGAAGAACTGGGACTCAAAAAGGAAGAGCTTGAATCTCGCTTAAAGCTGTTTGTTGAAAACGCCTTTGAGAGTCTCAAGAAATTCAAGAATCTTTCTTCAGCTTGCATTTATGATCAGCTCGTTTCATTGGGTGAACTTTTTTCTACTGCACTAATCAGTCTGTTCCTGGAGCAAGAAGGATTTCAGGCCAAGTGGATGGATGTCCGTACTATTATTCAGACCGATGATAATTTTCGGGATGCGACCGTAGATTTTGTTTCTACCCAGAAAGAAGTTGATAATGTACTGGTTCCCTTATTTGATGAAGCGGATGTTATCATTACGCAGGGCTTTTTGGGTAGGGCTCAAAACGGGATGACTGTCACACTCGGCAGGGAAGGATCGGATTATACTGCTGCTATTCTGGCTTACTGTCTGGATGTAAAAGAATTATCGATATGGAAAGATGTCCCCGGCGTTTTAACCGCAGATCCAAGACGCTTTGAAAATGTGGAGAAGATTGACAAGATGTCATATAAAGAGGCTATTGAAATGAGTTATTACGGGGCACAGGTCATTCACCCCAAAACGATCCGGCCGCTTCAAAATAAAGGTATACGTCTTCATGTAAAGTCTTTTATGGATCCTGATGCAGAGGGAACGATTATTTCAGAAGATGGCCTGCTGAATTATCCACCTATAGTCGTTATACAGGAGGATGTTGTTTTGATGCAAATTTCAAGTAGGGATTTTTCATTTATTGCTGAAAATCATTTGAGTCAAATATTTGATGTTCTTAACAGGCATCGCATCAAGTTGTGTACAATGCGTAATTCGGCCATATCCTTCACAATTTGTGTACGGAATCCCGGGAAATTGGAATTGGAAAAACTTGAACAGGAATTATCGGAAGAATTTTTACTGGACTTGTTCAAAGGTTTGCAACTGTATACATTCAGGTATGCCAATGATCAGCTGATCAAAAAGCTGATTAAGAACAAAGTTGTACTATTCGAGGAGAGGATGAAGTATACCATCCAGTTGGTGGCGGGACCGGCATTGGGTTTGCGCGAAAAAAACTGATCAACTGAAGGTGCTGCGGATCATACCACCATCAACAGATATGGTTTGACCAGTTATAAATCGTGATTTTGGTGATAGGAGCCATGCCGCCAGACTGGCCAGGTCTTCAGGGTCACCCAGCTTACCGACCAGGGTTTCATTTATAAATTCTTTGCGGGCATCTTCAGGTGATATACCAAGCAATAAGGCTTTGCTTTCAAACAATTCTTCGAGCCGTGGTGTCGCATGATAACCCGGGGCCAGGATGTTCATGGTAATACCTTTGTCAGCGACTTCCCTGGATAGCGATTTTACGAAGCCAACCACAGCAAGTCTCAGTGAAGTAGACAACATGAGCCTGTCTATAGGTTGCTTGACCGATGATGACTCTATAAATACCATGCGTCCATAATTCTGTTTTTCAAATACAGGAATCATATACTGTGTTAATTTGACCTTCCATCTCAATAGGCTGGCATAGGCATCATCCCAGTCTGTGATACTTGTTTTACTGAATGCCTTGGCAGGAGGACCAGCAGCATTCAAAACGATGCCATCCAGTTTTTTGTCAGAGATCATTCGTGTGAGTTTGCTGATGGTTGTATCAGTGGTTATATCTCCCGGAAGAATCTGTATTTGATCTGGCCATGATGACTGAAAATCCATTAAGCTGTGCTTATTACGTGCATTAATTATTAATCTTGATCCTTCCTCTAGTAAAGCCTTGGCGATGCTGTTGCCAATACCACTTGTAGCTCCTGTAACAACAAACAATCGGTCTTTAATTGCCAGGTTCATAGACATCCAGGTCTTTCATTTTGAGGAAAAAGGGAATAAAGATTTTTTCTGTCCTTGAAACTTCTCCGTCAGCGGCAAATACTTCACTGAGTAGCTCAAATATTTCTTTAAGTTGAGACGCATTACTAAAATAGTCCTGCTTGTGCGACAGAATTATTTTAAGGCTTTTGTAATCATTGTTTGTATTGAATAAGTTATACATTTTATTAAATACACTCTTATCAAAACGTTTAAGTATAAAAGACTCTTCATTTTCACAAAGTTCATAGTCCAGGTGGCTTGCGTAGATCATAAGAAAGCAGAGGAATTCTTCTTTCGTTAATGCTGTGGTTTTTCCTGGCTGAATCATCCTAATCGATTACTGATAGTTCTTTACCAACTTTAATGAAGGCCATTACGGCTTTTTGAATATGTTCCATCTCATGGCCAGCAGATATCTGAACCCTTATCCTGGCTTTTTCTTTCGGAACAACAGGGTAGAAAAATCCAATTACATATATCCCTTCTTCCAGAAGGCGACTTGAAAACTCCTGTGATAATTTAGCATCATACAGCATGACAGGAACAATAGGGTGGGTGCCTGGTATGATATCAAATCCGGCTTTCGTCATTTCATCGCGGAAATAGGCAGTATTATTTTCAAGCTTATCCCTGAGGCTTGTTGAAGCAGACAGTATATCCAGGACTTTAATTGAGGCGCCTACGATAGCCGGGGCCAGGGTATTTGAAAAAAGATATGGTCTTGATCGTTGGCGTAACATATCTACTATTTCTTTGGACGCCGCAGTAAATCCACCGGATGCACCGCCGAGGGCTTTACCGAAGGTTCCTGTTATAATATCTACCCGGCCGAAAGCATTGCAATGTTCTGCCGATCCACGGCCTCTTTTACCTACGAATCCTGTGGCATGGCAGTCATCTACCATAACCAGGGCATCATATTTTTCAGCAAGATCACATATTTTACCAACCTGAGCTATGATACCATCCATGGAGAAAACGCCATCCGTAGCTATCATGATTCTGCGTGCACCATTGTTTCTGGCTTCCTGTAATTTGGCTTCCAGGTCATTCATGTCATTGTTGAGGTATCTGTATCGCTGGGCTTTACAGAGTCGAATGCCATCGATAATGGATGCGTGATTGAGTTGATCTGATACGATGGCATCTTCTGCTCCTAAAAGAGGTTCAAACAGTCCCCCATTGGCATCAAATGCTGCAGCATAAAGAATAGCGTCTTCACAGCCTACAAATTCAGCAATTTTATTTTCGAGTTGCTTGTGGATATCCTGTGTGCCGCAAATAAATCGAACGGATGACATCCCGAATCCATGGCTGTCTATGGCTGCCTTAGCGGCTTCAATCACGTCCGGGTGAGATGATAATCCCAGGTAATTATTGGCACAAAAGTTTAAAACGGATGGATTTTGAGTGGTTTCAATGTTCGCTGATTGCGGACTGGTGATAATACGTTCTTCCTTGTAAAGGCCTTCTGCCTTGATGATTTCAAGTTCCCTTTTTATCGCTTCATTGATCTGGTTCATGGTTGGATTTTTTTAAATGAACCTAAATATAGTTGCCAGTCCCCGCAATTCTAAATTATACAGCTCAAAAACAAATTATAAATTTTTTTAATATATATTCTGCAATTAAAGAATTGTTTATATATTTGTATTTAGTGTAATATGTTACACTTTTTTTTAGACCAAAAACCGAAACTCGAAAACCGAAAACAGTAAAAGTCGTAGGGGAGCTATGTCATGAAGTAAACTATCTTGTCTCGCTCGCCCAGGCTGTAATTTTTTGAATACTGAATTTTACTTTAACTCAAGGTCTGAAATGAGAAAGATTTATTGTTTCTATCTATTCACTAGGGTGATACTGATAGCCCTATTCTCCTTTATTATTAACCTGTCTGCAAGCGCCCATTGGAACCCCGGTTTATTGGATGGCTCTGTATTCGCTGAAGCCAATTATAATGGTGTCCGCGATGAAGGGGAGACTGGCAAGGCAGAAATCCCGGTTCGAATTTATAATGCCTCAGGCTCTATTGTTGCAAAGGCTGTTACAAATGGAGAAGGCCATTACAATGTGTCCGGATCGGATGACAAAACAGATTACCTGTTCGATTTTGAACTGGACGCTCCATTGAAATTGTCAGCCTCCGGTGAGGATAATGGTACTGACATTCAATTAGTTAGCACCTCAGAATGCGATGTTGATATGGGTATTCTAAATGCAGAAACGGTCTGTTCTGATAATTCGGAGTTGATTCTTTCTTGCTTTGTTAATGCTCTTGGCGGATCAAACCCCGGACAGGAAACTCTTGTAGGCATCATGCAGAATTTCAATGCGGCAGCTACAGATTATGTTACTTATTCAGGAGTTGATATCGATTCCAAGTATGACCTTTTAAGTGATGACGGATCACATGATGAATATGATCATGATCCAACAGGTTTTTTCGCTGCGGAAATCCTTACACCGATTTCATCGTGTCAGTGTACCAATTTGGTAACTGAACCATATAATGGTCTTTTCTCTCAGGAACTGGTCATTCACAGTGTATCTGGTGAAGACTGGTTTATTGATGCAGTCAATCAGATATATGATGATTCTTCTATGCCAGGGTCTTTGGTTGCATTTACAACGGGTGGTGCAGGATATCAACTTGGCGAGTCTGATCAAGGGGATGGAACGAGCTTTTACACTTTTTCAGGAGTATTTGAAGATGGCAAGAATTACACTATTCGATTTACAAATGGTGATGGTGCATTCCTTCAGTACTCAGGAGGAGGGGAGCCGTGTAGTTATGAAAGACCAGTCATAAGCAGTAAAAACGGTTTGTCAGCGGTATGTACAGGTTCTCTGCATACATATTATGCAAGTAATATAGGCCAATGTACAGATTATCAGTGGACCCTTTCAGGTGGTGGAACCCCTATGGGGTCAACTACAGATGACCATATAACCATATTATGGGATAGCACTGTGGGTGGGCCGTATGAATTAAGATTTGAAACGACCTGCAATGATGATTGTATGGCTCCTGTCGTTGAAGAAATCAGAGTTGGAACAGGAGGCGTATCTATGTCATGTCTTGAGCAGGTCAATGTTTCTCTGAATTTCGATTGCTCATCTTATGTCAGTCCAGAGGTATTTATACAGTCAGATATTCCGTATGGGGTAGAATATAGACTAATGCTTATTGATCAACATGGTAACGTTGTTCCTAACAATTATTTGACAGAGGATTATTTGTGGCAGGAATTGACAGCTAAAGTAATTGATCCTTGTACTGGTAATTTATGTTGGTCAAACTTAACGGTTGAAGATAAAATGGCACCTTATATTCAATGTGGGCCAATATCAATACCATGCTATCTTCTGAATAACTATGAACCAATTGTAATTGACAATTGTGCTGAGGCAACATATCAAATGACTTCAGAAGAGATTGTATTCAGAAATTGTGATTCTGATATCATTAAAGATGTATACAGAACATATGTGGCTACTGATTCTTATGGCAATGTTTCAGAACCATGTACTCAGCAAATCAGTCTTGAAAGGCTGAAATTTGATGATATTGTATTTCCTGAAGATCTTTTACAGAGTGATGATACCAATCTCACATGTATAGACAGCATTTATGATGATGAAGGAAATATTCGATTGGATTTGACAGGCATTCCAACTGTTAATGGTATACCTGTATACCCGATTCAGGACCTGTATTGTAATGTAGCCATTGAATTTGAAGATGTAATGCTTTCTGGACAAGGTTGTTTGCGAAAGATAATGCGCAGGTGGACGTATTATGAAGACAGATGTTCATACAGTGAACCACAGGTGTACGTTCAGACCATCGAAGTCTTTGACAATGAAGAGCCTGTTGCCATTTGTCCTGAAGATGTAACAATAAACTCTTCCGGTGGTGTCGAGTGTGAAGGAGAATGGGATTTGGTATTGCCTGAAGTTACAGATAATTGTGCTTCTGAGTTCTTGTTCAAGATATCATATCAAGGGTTTTTTGATGATAATGCAGAAGAAGGTATGACATTGACTTTCCCTACAGGTACAAGCAAATTGAATTATATCGTATATGATGGTTGCGACAACTTTAGTTTGTGCGATGTAAATATTACTGTTTTGGATGAAACGCCGCCTACTGCGGTATGCGATATAAACACTGTTGTATCTCTGCGTTCAAATGGTACGGCTAAAGCTTTTGCTTCTACATTTGATGATGGGTCAACGGATGATTGCAGCTCACTGAAAATGCTTGTGAAGAGAGAGAATTCAAATTGTGAATGTAATATTCCTGTATTTGAAGACATGTTTTATATGGGAGCTTATAGTGGTAAGTTTTACTACATGTCTAAATTCAAGACACATGGTGCAAAGGCATTTTTGTATTCACAGGCTTATGGTGGCGAATTGGTGAAACTTGAAACAAAAGCCGAGGCTGACTGGGTATATGAACAATCAAAAAGCTTTATCAGCAACCCCTATTATATAGGACTTACAGATGCAGATCATCAGGGCATATTTACATGGACTGATCATACCGCTCCTGGTTTCGATAATTGGTATGCAGGGCATCCAATTGACATTGGAGATCACGTTATTACCAATGCTGACGGAGAGTGGTTGGTTGTAGACGGTAACGATTTAGAAACCTACTATGTAATGGAGGTAGATGATCAGTGTGGATACAGCGATGAGGTTAATTTTTGCTGTGCTGATGTTGTAGAAGAGCAAACGGTTGTCCTAAGAGTTATAGATTATTTCGGAAGATACAACGAATGTACTCTCACAGTAGAAATTCAGGATAAGGTAGAGCCGGACATTACGTGTCCACCGGCAAGAGAAGTTGATTGTGATCAAATCCTTGACTTTGCTGATCTTTCTCAATTTGGTGATGCTGAGGCATCAGATCAATGTAACGTGACATTGACTGAAGAGGTTTTGGACCAGAGAGACAACTGCGGATTTGGAACAGTGATCAGGCGGTTCAGAGCTTCCGATGATAACGGTTACAGCGAGTGTGACCAGATATTGACTTTTTCTCCAACAAATCAGTTCGATCCATCTACTATCATATGGCCGAGCGATTATGAATCTGACTCAGGCTGTGATACAGGTGGTCTTCATCCTGATATTATTGGCCGTCCAATCTATCAGCAGACGGGCTGCAGTATGGTTGTCGATACATTCTATGATGCCACGTTTGATTTTTCAGAAAATGATGAGACTGATGCCTGTTTGAAAATTTTGAGAACATGGGAGGTTATTGACTGGTGTCAAACAGATGATCCGGATTATGAGCCGGCCATTTATCAGCAGACAATCAAGGTGACAGATCTTGAAGCCCCGGAAATACTCGGAACCTGTGAGCCGATTGTAATTGAAACATTCAATTGTGATACAACTACTGTTAATTTCTCAGAACTGGCTATGGATAGCTGTACTGATGATTTGGATACAAGACTGCAGATAGATATCTACGGTGACGGTTTAGGTGTGTTTGATATGGACATTACTGGAAGTGGTAATACCATAAGCTATAATAACACCTTACCTATAGGTGAACACTTTGCCTTATTATCCTTTACAGATGAATGTAATAATAGGACGACATGCACTAAGGAAATAATTATAAGAACCATTCAAGGTCCAACGGCAATGTGTATTGAAGGATTGAATGTCGCTCTTGAGCCAATGGATTTGGACGATGATGGAATTGTAGATACGGAGATGGCTTGTATTACACCAGAAATGATCAATGGTGATACGCTTGGCAGTTTCCATCCATGCGGCTTTGATTTTAGTTTAAGCTTCTCAGCTGATTTGACAGACACAATCATGTGTTTTGATTGCGATAACCTGGAGACTATGAATGAAGTGGAGCTTTGGGTAACAGATGAATTTGGTAATACAAGCGTATGTTCCGTATTCGTGGATGTTCAGGATAACAATAATTTTGATTTTTGTCCACGCTTTGATTTAGCACTAACAAAAACACTGGCTTCCAATGGTCCATTTATGCAAGACAGTGTAGTTGTTTTTGACCTCACAGTGCATAATCAGGGTAATATGACTGCCTACAATATTGAGTTGGTTGATTATGTCCCATTTGGATTGACTTTAATTGATAACGATTGGGCAATGATGATGGGTAATGAAATGGCCACGTTAATAACTCCAATTGATTCAATTGTGCCAGGAGGCTCAGATGTGATACAAATAGAATTCGAAGTGTCCAGCAATTTTATGGGTTTCGAACTAACGAATTGTGCTGAGATTTCTGCAGCTGAAGATATCGATGGTCCTGCAATAGATGCTGATTCAGATATGGACAATTTTAACAATGACCAGATAGGGCAGGATAATGCGCTTAATAATGAGAACGGTGATGAAGATGATCATGACTGTGAGACTATTGAAGTCGAGCAGATCTTTGATATCTCGTTGACTAAAGAATCTACAGGTCCTTTCGAGCTGGGAGAAGAAGTAACATTTGTCCTCACAGTAACGAATAATGGTACGCTGGATGCCTACGATGTTATGATTGTTGACTATATCCCTGAAGGTCTGAGTCTTTCTGATACGACTTGGACTGATAATGGTGGCATCACAGCTACAATGAATAGCCCAATAGCTGTTGTCCCAGCAGGTGGAACCGCAGAAGTGAATATAGTCTTCACTGTTGATGCAGACTTTATGGGTGTTACAATCACAAATACAGCTGAAATCATTGACCCTAATAACACTTTCCCACAGGAAAATGTAAGTGGTACGCCAGGTAATAATGATCCTACAGAAGCTGATTGGGATAGCAACGATATTGCTATTGAGCAAACGTTTGATCTTGCCTTGCAAAAGGTATTGGCCTCAGATAATACACCTGATTTGGGTGAAGATGTGACTTTTGAAATCACTGTATATAACCAGGGTTCATTGGATGCCACGAATATTGATGTCATGGATTACATTCCGGACGGATTTACATTCATTCCGGCCAAGAATACTGATTTCGTGGATGCTGCACCGAATGCGCAGGCTACCATACCATTCCTTGCTTCATGTGATTCGGCAAGTTTAGTCATAGTCCTGACTTTAGATGATCAGGCTTTGCCTGCTCCGACGTTGATCAATAATGCAGAAATTATTGATGCAGAAAATGCTCTAGGTCAGGATGATCAGGACAGCCCATTATCTGATCATACTGCTGTTGGTGTAGACGGTACACCAAACGAACTGGCATCTGATAATGACATTTCAGATGAAGGATGTGGTGGTACAGGTACAGGTACTGATAATCCAAATGATGAAGATGATTTTGATGGAGCTACTGTTGATGTCAATTGTCCACCTGAAGCCATATGTATACAAGGATTCCAGTTAGTCCTGGATGAAAATGGTCTAGCTACCCTGGATGCTCAAGACCTGGATCAAGGGTCGAATGACGATTGTTCTCAGACCTTGGAGTTTGCTGTAGACAAGGAATTTTATACTTGTGATGACCTTGGAGATAATGTTGTTACCTTAACAGTTACTGCGAATCCTTCAGGCTTGACAGATGAATGTATGACAACGATTACTGTTGTTGATAATCCAGAGCCAGTAGCCTTATGCCAGGATATTACTGTAAGTCTGGACTCTAACGGAGAATATAGTTTGGCAGCGTCTGAAGTTGATGCTGGAAGCTCAGCAGGTTGTACCAATAATATTACTTTGGATGTTGACCCTGATTTCTTTGATTGCAGTAGTATAGGAGATACTGTAGTTGTATTGACAGTGACTGCATCAGGAGGTGGTTCTGATACCTGTGAGGCTACTGTTACTGTTGTTGATAATGAAAATCCGACAATTAGTTGTGAACCTGACTTCACGGTTTCATTATCTGGAGAAATGGCCATGATAACTGCAATGGATATAATAATGAGTTCTGATGACAATTGCAGTATTCTAAGCTCCAGCATAGATATGTCTGTGTTTGATTGTGATGATGATGGTATGACTTTCACAGTGACAGCGACAGTAACCGACCCTTCTGGTAATACGAATACATGTACTACCAATGTTACTGTAGATGATGATGAAGCACCAAGCTGTACATTGTTGCCTGACTTGACATTCGCACCTAATATGATGATTACATTGGCTGATATAGTAACTGATGTTGATACTTATTTCAGTGACAATTGTGCTGACGCAGCAGCTAGTGTGACAGGAGTTCCTACGTCTTTTGATTGTACCGTACTGGGTGTGAATACGATCACCGTGACCGTTACGGATAACTCAGGAAACTCTGCCACATGTACTACCGATGTGACAATAGAAGATATCCCAGCTCCTGTATGTGTCGCACAGGATATTACAGTTTCATTGAACAATGAAGGAAATTACGATTTGGATGCATCCGAAGTTGATGGAGGTAGTTTTGTAGGTTGCGCTGTGCCATTAGTGCTCTCTGTAAGTCCTATGCTCTTGGAATGTAACGATGTGTCATTATCACCTATTGATGTTGTATTGACGGTAACGGATAATAATGGTGTATCTACTACCTGTGTTGCCGAGGTGACAGTGCTGGATGATATAGACCCGGTAATCAGTTGTGAAACAGCTGTGACATTTGATCTTGACGCAAATGGCGAAGTAAACCTCGATGTATCGGATATTGTATTATCTGCAGATGATGGTTGTGGAATTGATACACAGGTTCTGGACATCACTATGTTTGATTGCAGCCATAAGAATACTAACAATGTGGTTATTGCCACAGTCACAGATACAAACGGAAATGCCACAACATGTGAAGCGGATATCACCATTGAGGATAATACCGCACCTACATGTACATTACTGGCTGGATTGACATTCCCGCCAGAGGTAGTCATAACTCCTGCGGATGTACTGGATACATTTGATGATAACTGTGCCACAGCGTCCTCTATGAGTTCACTATCTCCTAATGAATTTAGTTGTAATGAGTTGGGTGATCAAGTGGTGACTCTGACAGTTGAAGATGATTGCGGTAACAGCAGTACATGTGAAGCCACTGTAGAGATTGTAGACAGTTCAGTTCCAATGGCTGTGTGTATGGATATAACAGTCAGTCTTGATTCTGATGGTAACTACACGCTTACTGGCGAAGAGCTTGATGGTGGTAGTTCGGCGGCATGTGGTGAAGACCTGGAGTTTTCAGTAGATCCTTCATCCTTTACATGTGACAGCATTGGAGCTAATATAGTTGTGTTGACAGTGACGGCATCAGGAGGTGGTTCTGATACCTGTGAAGCTACTGTGACAATACAGGATACTCTTGCACCTGTTATCGTATGTCCTCCGCAAGTATTCTTCCCTTGTGAGACAGATATCAATGATCTTACGGTATTTGGAAGTCCGTCAGCTACAGACAACTGTACTGATCCAGTAATGATTGTTGAATCAGATTCGATAGATGTTAATACATGTAACGTAGGTACTATTATCAGAACCTTTACGGCAACGGATGATTTTGGTAATACAGCAACATGTTCACAAATAGTAATAATTGAAGGGCCGAATAATCCTTTGGTTGAAGCCGACATAACATGGCCTACTTCACCATTTGATCCGGGTAATTGTATCCCTGATCCGGACTCTATTGACTCTGGAATGCCTATAGTGGATACGGCAGGTCTCGATTGCTTCAATATTACAATTACATCTTCGGATAATGTACTTGGCAACCCGCAGTGTAATGGTACCATCGAAAGGACATGGGTCGTTACAGATTCGTGTCAGGCTCCTGGTGGTGTATTCACCTTTGTTCAGATCATTAATATTCTTGATGATGAAGGTCCGGATATTTCGGGTCCAAATGACATTACAATTATCTTGCCTCCGGGTAATACAACGTGTGATACATTCATCAACCTGGCGGCTACAGTTACCGATTGTACTACTGGCTTTACTGTTATGAACGATTCACCTTACGCAGACGATAATAATATTGCAGATGCCTCAGGTACTTATCCTGTTGGTGAAACAGATATAACAATTACAGCAACAGATATATGTGGAAACACAAGCACTTATGCCTATACAGTTAGTGTTGTCGATACGACAGCCTTCCTGATGGATTGTCAAAAAGTGATCGATAATATAGAATCCAACCAACAGGTTGTAGTGCATATCGATCAGACACAATTTGAACTGGACTCTGGCGATTGCATGGGAGGTGCTTACACTGTTTCATGGAGTAATACGGTCCCTAACCAAGATACTATAATAGCAACATGTAGTGATGTAGGTACCGCAGATTATACCATCTACCTATGGTCAGGAGGTATTATCATCGATAGTTGTACCAATTTGATACAGATTGTTGATGGTGGTGGATTCTGTAATTCCGCTATAACGGATGGAACAATAAGGGGTACGCTCACAATGGAAGACCGGCGACTGATAGACGGTGTAAATGTCGACTTAGATGGCAGTCCTTTTGAATCCTTGATTACAAATGGTGATGGCAACTATGCCTTCCCGTCTATGGCATTCGGTGGCTCATATCGAGTAGTGCCTGAAAAAGATTATGATTATTTGAATGGTGTGTCGACACTGGATTTGATCGCCATCCAAAAGCATATTCTCGGTACCGCACGCATTGAATCACCTTACAAGCTGATTGCAGCTGATATCAATAGGTCAGGTAGTATTACCGGTAGCGATTTACTTGAATTAAGGAAGCTTATTTTGGGAGTATACGATGAATTGCCAAACAACACGTCCTGGAGATTCATAGACAAGTCTTATAAGTTTATTGATCCACTGAATCCATTTGCTTATGATATTCCTGAGATTTATGATATCCTGACATTTGACCAATCAATGATTATTGATTTTATTGGGGTCAAAGTAGGTGATATCAACAATACTGCTATCGCCAATGCTTCCGAAGGTAGGATAGACAGAAGGTCTTCTTATAAATTCAATTATGATTTGGTAGAGAATGCCTACGAAGCAGATCAGATTATTGAAATACTATTCAGTTCAGATCAGTTGGATCAAGTGATTGGTATTCAGCATAGCCTGGTAGTGAATCCTGATTTAGCTGAAATTATTGAAGTAATTCCTGTAGCAGAATCTGTTGATGTGTCTAATATTAGGATAGCAGATAAGCCTAAGGGTATCATCAACTTCAGTTGGAATGGAGATTATGACGTTGAAACAGATGAAGCCTTATTCAGTATTAAACTGAAGCTGAAGAAGAATGCTTATACCAGTGATTTATTGTCAATAGATGATTCCGGATTGCGCTCTGAAGCTTATTTCAGCGAATCGGATGCTGTACACATCGGTTTAGAGTACAGGGCCGGGGAAACAATGGACGAAGAGATCAGCTTGTACCAGAACGTTCCAAACCCATGGACAGAAAGTACAAAGATCAAATTCTATATGCCACAGGTGCAGGCTTACAGTATACATCTTTACGATGTTAACGGAAAGCTGATATACAGGCTTAGCAATACATCTAAGAAAGGTGTCAATGAAGTAGTTATTGATAACGATCAGTTCGAAACTGGCGGAATCCTATACTATGAATTGATTTCTGCAGATGTACGATTGATCAACAAAATGCTACTACTCAGATAATGAATTTATTCGGAGCGGATCCGGCTGGATTCGCTCCTCTTTATACACTAATTTTTTATTACTCTATTAAATATTACAATATGTCTAAGGTCTCAAGATTTACTCTTTGTAACCAAACTACAACACACTTTATAAGTTTACTTATAACAAACCGAAATATACTTTAAGAGGCCATCCCAATTTCTCTATAAAACCAGATTTTAACTACTGAATACTGTTACTGCTTTTTAGTTCAAACGCTAATGCACAAGAAAAAAAGGAACAGTGTTAAAAATTAATTGCTTAACGCATTTGTTAAAGTAATTCAGTCGTGAAGCCAAAATGTCTTGCATTTTGGCTTTTTTCATTACCTATGTTTTGAGGAATTATTTTACAAATCTATTTGCTTGATTTTGATATTCAGTCATTTAGCTGCTGCAATAGTCAAATTGAAGCTGGACTTGAAATTGAATTCAAGAATAGATTCAAGCTGATGCCGGGGGTTTTAGTTTCTGTGTTCAGAAATTTGATTCAGATCACTTCTGCATTATTTTGTCTTCAAGTAATAAATAGACCTGATAATGAAGCTTTAATATCTTAAAAACTTAAATTTGTCCAACTTTTCAGTGATGCTGGAACAGATACTGGAGGGTCAAAATCTTGAATTATGTTGAGATACTTTCTAGGCCAGAGTCCAAGGTGGTTTAAATACATGATGATCTTCTTTTTCATCTTTAATGTATTTGCCTATTATGTACTGGGTCCTATGATAACCGCGTGGCTGTTTATTGCGGAATTTATTTTCACTCTTGCAATGGCTTTAAGGTGCTATCCCCTGCAATCCGGCGGTCTGCTCGCTATGCAAGTCCTGTTTTTGGATTTAACAAACACGCATAACACATATCATGAAATAGAATCCAACCTGGAAGTTATCCTACTTCTTGTTTTTATGGTTGCCGGCATATATTTCATGAAGCCTTTGCTCATGTATATTTTCAGCAAGGCTTTCATTAAGATCAGGTCAAAAATGCTGCTTTCGTTCTTATTCGTATTTCTGGCAGCATTTCTATCGGCTTTTCTGGACGCCCTTACTGTAACAGCGGTATTGATTAGTGTTGCTGTTGGCTTTTATGGCGTATATCATAAAATACATTCCAGTTCCAGTGATTATGATGACAGTGGGGTTCTTGACCGAAAAGAGCTCAGTGGAGAGACGCTTGAAGAATTCAGGTCTTTCCTGAGAAGCCTGGTAATGCATGGTGTCGTTGGTACGGCTTTAGGGGGCGTTTGTACCCTCGTTGGCGAACCTCAAAACCTGTTGATAGGTGAAAAGCTAGGATGGGATTTCATCGAGTTTTTTGTCCAAGTGGCACCGGTTTCTCTTCCGGTTCTCGTGGCAGGACTTTTGACGACACTGGTCCTTGAGCAATTCAAGATTTTTGGATATGGGGCACAGCTGCCCGATGTGGCCAGAAGAATCATTCAAAATTATACGGACGATGCGGATAGTACACGAACAGACCGTGAGAAGTATGGACTAATAGTGCAAGCTGTATCGGCAATCCTGTTAATCATTGGTCTGGCATTACACCTGGCTCCTGTTGGCGTAATTGGATTAGGCCTTATCATCGTTCAAACCGCCTTTATGGGAATTACAGAAGAACACCAGCTGGGAAAAGCTTTTGAAGAGGCTTTGCCGTTTACAGGCTTATTGGTGGTGTTTTTTGTTATAGTTGCCATGATTCATGATCAGCATTTGTTTACACCCGTTATTGACTGGGTTCTGGCAATGGATCCGCATCAGCAACCTTCAATGTTTTACCTGGCTAATGGCCTCCTGTCTATGATAAGTGATAATGTATTTGTAGCCACTGTATATATTGGTGAGGTGAAGCAGGTCTATGATGCAGGAGTAATAAGTCTGGATCAATATGAAGATCTGGCCGTAGCCATCAATACAGGTACAAATCTGCCCAGTGTTGCGACGCCCAATGGCCAGGCCGCTTTCTTGTTCTTGTTGACATCAACACTTGCTCCTTTGATCAACCTTTCATACGGTAAAATGGTGAAAATGGCATTCCCATATACCATCGTATTAGGCCTTGTCGGATTGTTAGGTGTCTTGTATTTACTTTAAACTAGACTTGATAAGTCCTTAGTTGTTGATCCAGTTCACGATTTTTTCGTCGTAAGGCTTTGTCTTAGGAGCAACAGACATGACTATGAAGCCATTCTCATCGATGAGGTATTTTTGAAAGTTCCACGATACCTTAGTGTCCATTATGCCGTTAAGTTCGCTTTTGGTAAGAAACTCATAGATAGGGTGTTGGTTTTTACCCTTGACTGAGATTTTTGACATCATCGGGAATTCGACGCCGTAATTTCTTTCACAAAATTGAGCTATGTCTTCGTCGGAACCAGGTTCCTGGCCAAGAAAGTTATTGGCGGGAAAACCTATAATGACAAAATTCTTGTCCTTGTACTCGCTGTATAGCTTCTGAAGATCCTTGTATTGTCGCGTAAATCCACATTTCGAAGCTGTGTTAACAATCATTACTTTTTTACCCTTGAGGTCAGAGAACTTGAAGTCCTCTCCATAAATGTCCTTTACTGTAAAGGCGTGAATTGACTTTTTTTCGATTCCCTGTGCTTTCACATTAGAGGTAGATGAAAAGCTGAATAGTCCCATAGCAAGTAAAATTATCAGTTGTTGCATTTTATAAATTCATTAGGTCGGCTTTCGAATAACAAGTAACCAACCAATCTAAATTAATTTGGTTCAAGAGAATCCAGATAATCTTTCACCCAGGATGAGAAGTCTTTGAAATTATTAAAGCACAATTCAGACGGGACCAGACCCGGTACAAGGTCTATGCGTTCGAACATATCTTTAGCTTGTCCGTGTAAATCAACAAAAACAACGGTAACATTTTCCGCCTGCAGCTCCTGGACAGCGTCTTCCATGGCATACAGACCGGATTGATCCACATAAGGAACCTTGTCCATACGCATCGCAACGATGCGTATACTTGGGATAGCTTTGATAAGCTCCTGGAATCGTGATGCAAAGCCAAAAAACAGTGGACCGTCAAGGTGTTTTACATAGACTTTTTCGCCATATTTTTCAAAAAAGTTGATTTCATCGTACCACGGTATTTCCCTGGAAAAATCTTTTAAAGGTGCAGACCTGGTCCTGTTGTCAACAACGTCAGAAATATTTTTCATAAATAGTAAAGAGGCCAGGATCAAGCCAATTATTACGGCTTCTATAAGACCTACAAAGACAGTCAGGATCAATACCATAAACATAACCGCTACCTCGCTTTTAGGAATATTCTTAATTGCTTTAAGCCCCTTATAGTCCATGACTCCTATGCCTACTGTAATGAGAATTCCTGCCAGCACAGCAGCTGGGATGGTTTCTGCCAAAGGACCCAGCAGCAGGAGTATGACAAGCAGCAGAACGCCGGCAATCATCCCCGATAGCCTGGTTTTACCGCCGGCATCAATATTAACAATAGTTCTTATTGTCGCACCGGCTCCGGGTATACCGCCGAAAAGAGCTGCTATTGAATTACCAATTCCCTGGCCAATGAGTTCTTTATTGGGTTTGTGACGTGTTTTGGTTTTATTATCAGCTACAATGGATGTCAGCAATGAGTCTATGGCACCGAGAAAGGCAAGAGAAAAAGCTGTAGCTATGTAAGGTGTAATCGATTTAAGTTGAAATCCCGTAAATATGGATAATTTAAGTTCGGGAAAGCCGGTGGGGATCTGACCTATGTCACGGTAAACAGACACAAAGAAATTAGCAACAATGGTAACCAGTATCAATGCGACCAGGGTAGAAGGAACAGATTTGGTTATGCGTTTGAAGCCATAGATAATGAAGATGGTGGTCAGACCAAAAATAAGATCTTGCCAATTGATATTTCTGAATGCTTTAGGCGCCAGCTTGAAAACGCCCATAATGCCGGATGCTTTATTTGATGCCAGGACTGCCGCCTCTCTTAGGATGTCTTCTTCCGTGATGTAACCGGCTCTTTCAATAGTCGTTTTAAAATCTTCAAGGACTAGAATATCCTCTTCAGCTTCCTCGCGCAGGATTTTTTCAAGTATTATTTCTTCAGCTTCTGCTTTGAATGAGTTGACGTAGGCCTGGTCCTCATTTGGGTAATAGCCTATAAGCGGGAATATCTGGGTTATGATTATGATGACGCCAATCCCGCTCATAAAGCCAGATACAACGGGATAGGGTATATACCTTATGTATTGACCAAGTTTGGCCAATCCAAGACCTACCTGAATCAGACCGGCTAGTAGAAACACCATAAGAATAGAGGGCAGCGCTCGTTCCAGGTCACCCTCGTTGCTGGCAATAATCCCGGCAATAATAACCATACTGACCGCCGTCAAAGGAGCTGTAGGGCCTGAAATCTGTGTATTTGTTCCCCCAAAGAGGGCCGCAAAAAAGCTTATAAATATCGCTCCATATAAACCTGCTGCGGCTCCCATTCCGGATTGTACCCCGAAGGCCAGGGCAAGGGGCAGAGCGACAATGCCTGCGGTTATACCACCAAAGGTGTCGCCGCGCAGATGTTTGAAGTCAAATCCAAATTTTGACAGACTCATACTAGGATACGGCTTGTAGTGTGAATATTAATTCCTTTAATTTAAGAAATTTAAGTATGCTTTCAAACGCTATAAATGGCGAGATGTACAAGCTTATTTGATTTTTCCTTCTATTACTTGTTAAATTTGAGGCATGGTAAAAATCGGAGAACATAGCCTGAGTGAGTTTCCATTGCTTCTTGCTCCTATGGAAGATGTGAGTGACCCACCATTCCGTGCCCTGTGCAAGGCGAATGGTTGTGATATGATGTACACTGAATTTATTTCTGTAGAAGGTTTGATACGCGATGCTGATAAATCGGTACAAAAGCTTGATATATATGATTATGAAAGACCGATAGGCATTCAGATTTTCGGTGCTGAAATGAGTTCCATGCAAAGAGCTGCCGAGATCGTCGAGGAAGCGCAACCAGAGGTATTGGATATCAATTACGGCTGCCCGGTCAAGAAAGTGGTCTGCAAGATGGCTGGTGCTGGTATATTGCAGGATATCCCCAAGATGGTAAGTCTGACTGAAGCCATCGTCAAATCAACAAACCTGCCGGTAACTGTCAAAACCAGACTGGGTTGGGATGACAAATCTATACATATTGTCGAGGTTGCTGAAAGGCTTCAGGATGTTGGGATCAAGGCGATCTCTATTCATGGGAGGACACGCAAGCAGATGTATAAAGGTGAGGCTGACTGGACCAAGATAGGGGAGATCAAAAACAACCCCCGTATGCATATTCCAGTATTTGGTAATGGTGATATCGACTCACCTCAGAAAGCTCTGGAATATAAAAACAGGTATGGCGTCGATGGTGTCATGATTGGGCGTGCAAGCATTGGAAACCCCTGGGTTTTCAGAGAAATAAAAGCATTCCTCAAAGATGGCAGCATCATTGATCCACCGACGCTGGAGGAAAGAGTCCGGGCCGTAAAACAGCACCTGAGCCATTCTGTCGAATGGAAAGGTCTTAAATTGGGTGTCCTGGAAATGCGCCGGCATTACACCAATTATTTCAGAGGCTTTCGGGGTGTCAAGCAATTCCGTTCGCGATTGGTCACTGAGCATGACCCTGAAATTATTTTCAATATCCTTGATGAGATGCAGGATTACTACAGCAAGGAAGAAATATTAGCCTGATGCGGTTCAGTTTCAATGATATTGAATTACAAGTAGCTGATGCTGTTCGGCAAGCTGCCGCAAAGCTGAATGCTCCCTCATATTTCGTGGGTGGTTTTGTACGAGATAAAATTTTGAAAAGACCCAGTAAGGATATTGATATTGTCTGTGTGGGTGATGGCATAGAGTTGGCTGGTGAAGTGGCAGCCCTTCTGGAGATTAAATTGGGCGTAGTTGAATTCAAACGCTTCGGAACAGCCATGATCAAATTCCAGGATGTAGAAATCGAATTTGTAGGTGCCCGAAAAGAATCCTATTACGAGGATTCACGCAAGCCGGATGTAGAGTCCGGAACTTTGGAGGATGATCAGCTGCGCCGAGATTTTACAATCAATGCCCTGGCCATATCATTGAATGAATCTGATTTTGGAGAGCTCATCGATCCATTTCAGGGCATTGAAGACCTCCGAAAGGGAATCCTCAGGACACCACGGGACCCGGCATCAACTTTTTCAGATGATCCACTCAGAATGATGAGAGCCATTCGTTTTGCATCGCAACTGAGTTTTGAAATTGACGATGTAACTTTCCAGGGGATTATAGATAACTGTGACCGTATTAAAATCGTATCAGCTGAACGCATTTCTATTGAACTCAATAAGATAGTAGAAAGCAATCCTCCTTCGCGGGGTTTCCACTTGCTTTCAAAGGCGGGACTCCTTAAGATTATATTCCCGGAGTTTGAGAACTTACGAGGTGTAGATCTCATTGAAAAAATAGCTCACAAGGATAATTATTACCACACACTGCAGGTTCTTGACAATCTTGCTCTTGAAACGGATAATCTGTGGTTGCGCTGGGCAGCCATCTTACATGATATAGGAAAGCCTGCTACCAAAAGGTTCAATCGTGATTCGGGATGGACATTTCACGGTCATGAAGTTGTAGGAGAACGTATGGTGCCGCGGATTTTTAAGCGCATGCGCTTGCCGCTCGATCAAAAAATGAAGTATGTTCAAAAATTGGTTCGGCTCCACCTGAGGCCAATCAGTCTGACCAATGAAGATATTACCGATTCAGCGGTACGTAGGCTATTATTTGATGCCGGTGATGATATCGATGACCTGATGCTACTTTGCAAGGCCGATATCACATCAAAGAATGAACGTAAGGTTGAAAGAATCAAGGCCAATTATGAAAGGGTCAGTGAATTGCTTGTAGAAATCGAGGAAAAGGACCGCATCAGAAACTGGCAGCCCCCAATCGATGGCCAGCATATCATGGAAAGTTTTGATATCAAACCCTCCAGGGCGGTAGGAGAGATCAAGACCGCTATTCGGGAAGCTATACTTGATGGTATCATCGCCAATAACTTTGAGGAAGCTGAAGCATTCATGTTTAAAATAGGCAAGGAGATGGGCCTTGGTTCAGGAAAACATAAAACTTAGTTGCGCTCGATTTCTTTAATCGCATCCTTAACAGCAGAGCAACATACTTCATACGTCCTTTACTCGGTCAGGGTACTATTTACTGGGCAGTCATCACAGTCCCATATCTTCAAAAGCAGAGCTCAGGACTTTTCTTCAATACAATTCAGCATTCCAGATCCTACTGTTTCCTGAGCTTTTGGAGAATAAATTCGTAGATTGGTATATGAAACATATGCCTTTGGCCTTAGAGCTTCATTATGGAACACTGAATGTCGATTGCATCAGAGCTCAGAGTATCTGGTTATGGAATTCCCAGAACCCCTAGAATTCAACTTTTAATCGTCCTCTGATACCCAGTCCCTTGACGCCAAATACTTCTTCGATGTTCGGTCTATCTAGGTAGTTGACCCTCTTTATGACATCAAAACGAAGGAACCTGAATATATTGTAGACACCCACTCCCCATTCAATAAATGGTGTTCGTGGATCAAATGGGGCGGTGAGAGGATTGCCATTCTCATCGGCATTGAATTGCAGAAGATCATTGTTGATTCTAGGGTCATTGGCATCATCAAGACCACCATATATTCCTTTGAAGCTAATCGCTTCTTTTAATTTCAATTTTTTGAGAAGAGGTATCCTGTTAAATATATAGCCATCAAAGAAGTGCTGTACATTAAGGCGTACATACTTATCCGTTACGAATTCTATGAAGTTCATGGTGTTGAAAGATGTCGGCTGGAATGAATAGGCCTGGTTGGATTGCGGTATATAAAGCAAGACAAAAGGCAGACCCTCTCCGAATACACGACCGACTTCAAATTGAATTTCAGATCTTCCCAAAACCGAGAATGGAACACGTTTTTTAATCTGGAGAGAGACATTATGGTAATTGTAATCACCACCAAGAAAAGTCTTCAGCCCCGCTCTATAGCTCAATTGAAACCTCGGGTGGTTTGACTTGATTGGTGTACGCATCTCCCTTTGCTGTATAAATTTCGTGTTAGGAGAGTATTCCAGTGCCAAACTAATTTCAGATGTCGTTACGTCTTCTACACTGTCAAGAATGCCGTCGTCATCAAGGTCCTGGTTGGTAAAAAACTCAAGCGTACCATAGGGCTTTCTTTGTCGCTGTTCAAGACCAAGCTTGAAAAATCCAACGCCACTTTCATTGACATAGTCAATATTCCAGGCATCGACAAAAAGCATCTGGTTGGCCTGGCCCCGGCGTATACTGGTCAAAGCATTGGCTTCGTCAATAAATTCCAGCTTTAGCCCTGGAAAAATCACATCATGTTGATAGGCACCGTACAGGAAGTGTCGCGGATTCTTTCTGTAGTCTTCGTTGAAGGAATACTTGACTGATCCATTATACTTGATCCGTTTATCACGTGTTCCATAGGCTACATAGCTTCTGACCTGCCACCTTTGAGTTAGGTCATGGCTGGTTTCCAAGCCAAGCCTGAATCGAGATCCTTCAGTAGGGTTATAGGTATACATCGAGGATATCTTACCCAGATCAAGGGTTCCCAGCGGGAAATAACCTGTTGAAATAACCTTGGTCCAGTATACAAACTTCCTATATGCAGGTACTTCACGAAGGCTGTCTATCATATTGTAGATACCCTGCTGCTTTTGCGTTAGTTCTTCGAGTCGGTTCTTCTGCCAGTATTCCTGGCCTTTATCATAGGCATCGTCGAGGGTGGTTACCTCTTCAGTATAGTCGAATACAGAGTCATCCTTGGGTGGTCCGAAGTCATGATTGGTGTAGATATTGTATCTCGATGCATAGATACCCATCCCTCCCTTTGCAAGCGCCATATCGAGAGTGATTTCGTCTTTTGTCAAAATGTATATACTGTCTCTTTCGTCAAATTCTTGGACTACTTTAATGTCCCTGACGAAATTCATGGATATATCTTTGGTTATGCCAAGAACAGCTTTCAAAAGGGTGTACCTGTCATCATTAGAAATGTAGAGGTCGCCAGTAAATCCAATAAAGGATTTATTCCTTGGAATAAAGGCCATATGGATGGCGCTTTTATTGTTGACATAACTTGTGTCCAGGATATAAAAACGGTAATAGTTCAAAGCCCAGGGTGCCATAGGGCTTAGGAAGTCATTATCCAATAGTTTAATGCTGTTTTCATAAAGGTCTACATCCTGGTACAGGAGGTCTATGGCGCTGGTGATGGATTCCAAATCGAGCGCTTCATCAAAATTGGTCATTTTGACTGCATCCCTGACTTCTTTTTTGGCTTGTGGATCTTTCCTGTAGTGTACTGTGGAAAGGATCTCACGGATATAAACCGGCAGGTAAATTCTACCATTGACGGTTGATGTATCGAGGTATGACCATAGAAATTCAAAATTTTCAAAAGCTTTCCTATCCTTAAATTCGTCCGTAATATTGTTGAGGTCTAGTTCCAGTTTTTCATGGCGTTCATAGCTGTAGAAGTCCTGGGCTTCCATTTTGTTACGGTCCCTGTTCTCAATGACTTTACGCATGAGTTCAACCGCCGGGTTTCCTTTTTTCCGGTACCGGCCCTTTTCAGCAACGATGGTTACAGATTCTAATTGCAGGCCTTCCTCTTCCATGTAGAAGTTCATCTCCTGCCTTGTTTCTCTTATTATCCTCTCTTCAAGGGTTTTGTAACCAATGAATGACACCTGTATGGTATCTGATGGATTCCGCGTTTGTATGAAGTATTGACCGTCAAGGTCTGTGGAAACCCCGACATAGGTGCCCTTAAGGACAACATCAACAAATGGAAGTGGCTGTTTGGTTTTAGCGTCTAGAACGCGTCCTCTGATAATAGTCTGGTCCTGAGCATTGACCTGAGCCACTGTGAACAAGCAAAATAATAGAAGAGTAATTCTAGTAATAATTCTTTTTCCCGCTTTAATCGATCTGCTTATATCTGTATGCAAGATGTATTTTTTTTCAAAATTATATTAATAGACTAATAATGCTCGGACTTCACAATATGTTTTATCCACTAATTCATTTTACTTGTAGAAAATTAACTGCATGTTGCTCTATTCTAATCCATCGATGATAAAATATCGCAGCTTGTATCATTGATTCAATATATTAATTGGTAGCCCGGGACTAATGTATTGATTTAAGCCCAGGCTGTCGTCCTGGTAAAACAAAACGGCTTTGATCTCGGATTGTTGTTTCAGCCATTCTATGGATCTTTCAAGCCCCATTACCATAAAAGCTGTGGCCATAGCATCCGACACAGCACATTCCTCGCTGATTGCGCTCACGCCCAGCAATCGGTTGATTTCAGGATAGCCGGTATTGGGATTTATTTCGTGTCCATAGCTTTTACCATCAACCATATAATAATTGCGATAATTGCCTGATGAAGCCATAGCCTTGTTATCGAGTTCTATGGTTGCACTGAAGGTATTGAGTCGTGCATCAATCTCAGGTTTGCTGAGCCCTATCACCCAGGATTTAGATTTATTGTTGACCCCTTTTGTTCTTACTTCGCCTCCGATTTCTACCATATAGTCGGCGATGCCATTTCTGTCCAGCATTTCAGCAATACAATCTACAGCATAACCTTTGGCCACAGCGCTGAAGTCCAGCTGTGCTCCTTTGGGTTTTCGTATGGTCATGGTGTCATTGGCAAGGGACAGAACCCATTTGGTGTAATCGGTCACATCTACTAATACCTCGATGATATTGCTGTCTGAATCTTCAACTGCTTTCTTTTCTGTGTATCCAAATCCCCAGTAATTCACCAGTGGCATAATGGATGGATCAAAGAACCCTTTACTGCTGTTATGATACTTCTTTGAAATACTGAAGTTTTTGATGAAGTGAGTGTCGGCAGGCATTACATAGACCAATATAGAGTCTTGTGCGTCCCGGTAGCGGCTCACAGCTTTTTGATCCTGGTTTATTGTAGAAATACTTGATTGCGGAATATAAGTTGACACCGACATATTAATGTCTTGAAGCAATTGCTTGATCTCTTTGTGTAAGGCAGCTGAAGCCTTGGAAGAACAGCTGATGTTGTAGCTTGTACCCATGGTATTGCCGCTATATCTTGAATAGCTCTGCTGTGATTCACATGCCCATACTATGAGGGGAACGAAAACGGCTAGTCCTAAGCGCAATAGATTATTCACAAGAGTTTTTAACAGGTGTTACTATTCGAATAGGCTGTCGTAGTCGCTTTTTTTCTTGTCTTCACGGGGCATAGCTTCAGGTCTGGGCTCATCCAGGTCCAGGCCACTTTCTTGCTTTGGTTCACCTCCCAGAAGCAATAGAGTGCTTTGCTTTTCGTACTCTTCCAGCATTTTAAGGCCTTTTTCTTCAAAGATCCCTTGCTGCAGGTCTATAGAGTTCATGAAATCGGAGGATAATTCCATAAATCGCTCCATCTCACCTACCTTATTGGCAACATCTTCAGCGATACCTTCCATAGCCTGGTCAAAAATGGCTCGTTTGTCCGGATCTCCTTTTATGATGCTCATCGCAGACTTCATAGCAGAATGTGAGGCACGTATAGCCTTGCGTTCTTGCTCCTTTACTTTGACCTGGTCTTTGGTATCCTCGAGCAGGATCTCGGAATTGGAATACATTTTCGCGAGCACCCTGTACAAGACCTTCATGCGTGCATGCAATGCTACATATTTTTCATTGGTTTCTCTCAGTCGGGCGGCTTTGCGGCTGCTGAGTACCATATGCTTTTCATTGCTCATTTGCTTGGCCTTTCTGGCGATTGCAAGGTTATTTTCTATTTCGTCGTTATTTTTTTCAACCATATTTTTCAGGTTACGCATCTGGCCCTTAAGGTTGCCAATTTGCTTACCCATTTTTTTCAAATTGTCCTCGAGGTCGGACACGTAATTTTTCAGGATTCCTATTGGGTCTATGGTTATAAAAATGGATGTAATCTTTCTCATGATGCTTTGATACATATAGCTGAACAGGGTTCGAGTTCTCTTGTCGAGAATCATGTACACGATGACTCCCAATACAGCCAGGCTGACAACGAGCCCCAATGTTTGGGTTACAAAAGCAAGTATGGCGGTACTGTAGCTTATGATGGCATATGCCCCTAGACCAAGAAATGCAAGGAGGAATAGGGCGCCAGTAACACCCTCGGGTCTACTCCAAAATGATTTGCTGCTGGTTGCTTTAAATTCCGACATCTTTTATACGATTGTTTTATAAATGAGTTTCTATACTTTCTATATCGGTTTGGATCTCAGTGCTGATCGCCTCGAAGGCTTTCATGAATTTGTCCTGTGTCTTCTGGATCTTTGCGCGCGCTTCTTCTACGTCCTGGTCTACATTATCGATTCTTTGCTGGAAAATCTGGATTTCTCTCTCCAGTTCCTTGATCTTTATTTTGTTCTGCTCGATCTTTTTTGCCATTTCTACTACTTCTGATTTCCTGCCATCTATCTGGCTTGCTTTCTGGCCAAGAACGGCTTCGGCAAAATTCTCTTTTTCAGTTTCGAGGGCGTAGATATATTTTCGAGCAGATCTCAATAGAGCATCCTTGGTAAGACCCAATGTTGAAGCTGTTGCAAAAGCTGACTTTACAGCCATAGCCTCATCCATGTTCATTTTGCCCAGACTGGCCACAGACTTTTTGAAATGCAAGTAATCAAACTGGCCGTTTTCATAATTTTCTTTAATGGCTTTCAGTAAGGCATTTACCGATTTTTCATCCTGATTCTCCGAGCCCGGAAACAATTCTCTAAGATCTGTCGTCATCCTCAAAATTATAAGCTGGTAAGATAGATTTTTTACTGTAATTACTGAAGGATAATTAGATCAATGCACTACAATTTCAGATGCTATCAAGGGCATTTGACTATGAATAAAGATAGGCTGAGCTTGCTGTTTTAGCCAGATTTTGGTCTTGAAAATCGGTGTTCAGCCAAAAATAATGTCAGCTGTTTTAAAATTTTAAAGACCAAAATGCCCATAATTGGCGCTGCTTTTTAACATAGAGTATCTTAATTGAGATTTAGCTATTAATAATAGTATTCGGAGAATACTCTCTTCAGGATGCACCTCCCTATTTAAATAAGTGCAGACATCCCAATGGCCTGGCCCTTATGGCTATTGGATTATATCCAATCCTTGCCTTTGATCGGGTCGTGCTCAGTTTCAATCAATACACCAATGTGCAATAAGGGGAGCTCATATTCTTTACAAGTAGCGGTGAAGAGCTCAAGAAAATACAAATCAGCGATACTGTCATTTCACTACACAGGCCTTATTCTGTCAATAATTATGACCTGCCTTTTGTAGTGTACAATTGGTTGCTTGTGGTGGATGGGTATATTGTTATCGACAAGCTGGAATAGTAGATTAATTCCTGCAAAAAGATAGAATTCTACCTATCTCAGGAGGCAATAGCACTTTTAGAGAAAAGTCCGAGCAAAAGCTAATCCTGCTCAGGCATTTCTAATGCATCAATATTGGAGATGGAGTTACCGGCTAAGCCCTGTATGCTGCCATACATGGATGAGGTGTTCAAAAGTACTTTACTGATCTGCTTTTCCCGCTGGTTCCATATTTTTTGCATGGCATTTTTTTCTCTTTGCAAATCATTTTGCATTTGTGTAAAGCCTTCGACGATACCTTCTACCTGTAATTTGAACTCATTGCTGGTGAGATATTCGTACAACATACTCATCTTATCACCTTTGTTGACCTGGGATTCGCGGATTTTATCCATTCTGATAATTGAATCTCGCAAAACGTATGACAAACTCTTGAATTCTTCAAAAGAGCATATCCAGATACCATTCATTTGAACCATCCTGTCTATCCCTTTGGGATAGGCCTGTGTTACCAGTACGCCAAGATCGGCGCCAATACTGCGAATATCAGCTTTGAACTTCTCAAGCCAGCTAGGTTGAAAATCTTTTGTCCGCTTACTTTCGTAGTATATCCTTCCGCATTGATGTTTTGTTCGGGTATTCACGACTTGAATGCAATCAGCACCGCGGGCTCCTTTTCGAATTTCTTCAATGGTATCCAGAGGAAAATTGGATACAAGATAATCTTCAATTGCCAGTTCCTGGACTTCTCCCTGTAACTGCATAGACCCTTGCTCTGCTTTTCGCTTCATCTCCTCGATCATTTTCTTCTGGGTTTCGAGCAATTTATCCTTTTCGAGGAGTTTCATATGTATGTCCTCCCGGGCTTGCTTACGGATGAGCTCTTCTTTTCTGTTCAATTCGTCAAGCATCTGTTTTTGGAGCTTTAATTCAATCTCTTTTTCCTGTTCGATCATCTGGCGCTTCAATTGCTCTAATTCAATCTCTTTATTACGCAGATCATTCAGTTGCTTTGATTTCCTTTCCAGCTCTTCCGTCTGTCGTTTTATTCTTTCCTGGAATTCCTTGTCTATATCTGTTCGAATGCTTTGAGACTGTTCCTCCAAAGCTTTCTCCAATCGTGACTTGAATATTTCGTTTTCTTTTTTCTTTTTTTCTTCAAACTCTTTCTGTTGCTTCTCCAGGTCCTGCTTAGATTTGCTCAGCTTTTGAGTCCATTCCTGCCGCTCCTCTTCAAAATCCTTCATCATCTGCTCACGGATTTTACCAGAGATAGCATCTTCAACAGCAAAATTAAAATTGCAACTTGGACATGTTATTTTCTCAATCTTACTCATAGCTCATATTGTGATTTTACAAATATATAAGATAAGTCAAGCAATGTCATTTATGATATTTAAAATCAAGGAAGATGGATCAGAATGAGTTAACGAGGTATATACTGGCTTAAATGAAATCTACATCAATCTTTAAAGGGTTGTGCACCAATTCCAATAATGCTTTGGTCACGCTGTAGTCCTGGTAGACCACTTTGAAAAGTGTTTTTGTGATGGGCGCTTCGAGATTGGCTGCCTGTACTATCCTGTAAGCAAATTTTATTGTTCTGTATCCTTCCGCGACTTCATCCATGTGTTCGAGTATTTCGCTCACTTTCTTACCTTGTGCAAGGTGAGTTCCGAAGGTATAATTCCTACTTTGATTACTGGTGGCCGTAGCTATCAAATCCCCTACACCGGCTGTTCCGAGGAATGGTCTTATCTCTGCGCCAACAGCTTTTGCGATATGAATCATTTCACGCAGTCCACGAGTAATAAGCAGCGCTTCCATGTTTTTACCAAAGCCGAGGGTATTCATGATACCGCTGGCAATGGCTATTATATTTTTGAGGGCACCCGCCAGTTCAATTCCTTTAAGATTGTAGGATCCATAAACGATAAAATCCTTGCTGAATAAAACATCCCGGCCAATTTGTATGACTTCATCAAACTCAGAGGCGATCACGGTAGCCGCTGGTTGACCATCAAGCAATTCTCCGGCTAGGTTTGGTCCGGCAAGGGCTCCCGTCCGGATAACACTTGTTTCCTGTCTGATGACCTCACTCATCGTGAATACGGTCTTCTTGATTGTTTTGATGTCTGTAGCGGATTCAAAATCGTCCGATACATCAAGCCCTTTGGTTCCGTGTATCATAAGATGTCCCGGACCGACATAGGGTGCCAGATTGCGTATCGCTTCGCGAAAATGCTCTGAGGGTAGAATGGGGAATATGAGATGACACTCGCGACCCATTCTCTCCAGATCTGAACTGGCGCTGATATTTTTTCTGAGCTTATAAGCTTTTATATGGTGATCATTATTGATTTGCTCTACCATCTCAGGTCGTCGGCTGTACATCAGTACATTATTGTTTTTGGATAACAGCCGCGCGATAGCCGTTCCAAAAGATCCTGCACCCAGTACACCGATGGTTCTGTTCATGAATTAATACCAGATTTTCAAGCAAGATAAGTTATATAAGCCAATATGCTTACACGATCCCTTAAGATGATAAGGTTCAATCTACGATTAGCGCTTCTTCTTTTTCCTTTGCTGAGACTGTCTTTTCTGGATTTCCTGCTGTTGTTTCAGTGCTTCCTCTAGCTTTGCCTGGAAGCCCCCTTTTTTCTTTGGCTTCTCTTTCTCCTTTAAGAGTTTGGTCCTGATCTCATCTTCATCAAAGATAAATTTCTTGGTGACAATGGTTTGTCCTACGTTAAACAGGTTACTGAAAAACATATAACAAGTAAGGCCTGATGCATAGCCATTAAAAAATACAAGGAACGTAACCGGCATGAGGTACTGTATGTATTTCATAGCTGGGTTGGCTGACATATCCATGTGTTTCATATTATAAAAAGAGTATAGGATAGTCGATATGGCCCATAAAATGGTAAATAAACTGATGTGCGAGCCAAATGCCGGAATGTTGAAAGGCAAATAGGCGATCACATCATAAGACGAAAGGTCATTCGCCCATAAAAAGGCTTCCTGTCTGAAGGTTATGGATGCCGGAAAGAACCTGAATAAGGCATACCATATCGGCATTTGAGCCAACATAGGGAGACAGCCACCGAGAGGACTTACACCGTATTCACGGTATATTTTCATTGTCTCCATTTGCTGCTTCTGCTGGTCGTCTTTATATTTTTCCTTAAGCTGTGTCAGTTCAGGTTTCAAAGCACTCATTTTGGCCTGTGACTTCAGCATCTTATACATCAGAGGGTACAGTAACATTTTTATCGCAAAAATCAGGATAATGATTACAATACCCTTGCTTCCTATGTAGTTGGACAGGAAGTTAAATGAAGGTCTTATCAACCACCTGTTTATAGTACCAAATATAGAACGGCCGAAAGGAATGATTTCTTCAAGTCCGTTATCATAAGCATAAAGCTTATTGAATTCGTTAGGCCCGATAAACATATTAAAATCGAGACTCTGGCTTCTGGTCAGACTTACCGGGATGTCTGCTTCGGATTTAGTAAGCTTCAGGTTAGGATCATCATCCTCCATTATGATCGTTTCGAAGACCCCGTTTTCGAAATCGAAATTATCAGCAATGAGAGAGCTGTTGAAGAACTGGTTGACATGAGATATCCACTCAATACGTTTATTCTCTGTTTCTTCCAGGTCATCACTTCGGCAATTGCAGTAGTCGGAATCCTCATTGACTTCCTTAAAGTATACCGTTGAATAATACTTCTCAAAATTGGTATTCAGCTCTATGCGGTCAAGATAATTATGCCATACGAATCGAATGCTTCTGGCATCGGCAGGCATAAGCTGATCCATGCCTTCCAACTCGAGTCGGTAGGCTATGTTGAATCCGGACTCTGGGATTGTATAGACCTGGCTGATGGCCCTGCCTTCTCCCAGATCTGCCCTTAATCTGATGGTTTTTCCTTGCTGGCTGGCTTCAAAAAAAAGGTCTGAGCTGTTGATTATACCATTTTCTCGTGTAGGTATCAGATAAGAAAATACGTTTTTATCATCCTCAAGCAAGGATAAAGGCACCTTGGTCTGATTGTGAACAGAATCTTCAATAACTTTAAAGTGATTCTTTAGAACAGCCTCCCTTATTCTACCACCTTTGGTGTCAAAGGACAATTTTATATCATCGTTCTCAAGACTCTTGATGCTGGATTCTCCAACCATTGCCTGAGCTATACTTCCATAGGATTGTTGAAGCTTGATGACCTTAGTGGAGTCGTCCTCTTCAACAGGTATTGGAGCAGTTTCCTGGAAGGAAGCAGATTCTTCCATCAGTTGGACTTGTTCCAGGGAATCCTGGATGGCCAAGTCTCTAGCTATTTCTTCTGCTGTAGGTTTTGTATAAAAGTAGTAGCTAATAAATACTGCGAACAATAACACTACGCCTATTCCCTGATTTTTATCCATTCTCTAGTATGATAACATGCTCTGGTTCAAAAAACGTCCCAAAGGTACAATTTTGAACCATTGCATGTTTTACCATATGTTAATTAATCACTCGAGTGCATTATTTTTATGGATTCTACAACTTCAGGATTAAGCAGTGTGGAGACATCGCCCATCTTTTCAACATCTCCCGAAGCTATTTTACGTAGGATTCTCCTTATAATCTTCCCCTATAGAGCTCCTTGTACTCAACTAATGAATTAATTTGTCGTGTCAAATGGCGTATTTTTTTTCTTCTAACTTTAATTCAATTCTGAATCATTTAAAGATCAAAATTCGGTGTAATTATTGCTTTTGAATTCTTTTCAAAACCAATATAAAATTTACGAAAAATGCAGGCAAAACTTGGCTGTATGTATTAAAATAATCGAATAATATCGTGCTTTAAATCCTAATTGAATCTGCTTTGAGCTGAATGCAAAAAGAACTACAAATAAAATGTCCAGTCGACCGGATCGACGATCAAGATTTCATTAAAAATGAGCTGCTGAAAAAACTGTCATTGACTAAAAATGCCAGTTTAAACTTTAAGCTCATAAAGAAGTCTATTGACTCAAGGAAATACCCGCCCGTTTTCATTTTGCGTTATGCTGTTAATAAAAAAGAGCGGGTCATTACAGACTCTGAAAAGCTCAGTTTTAATTATGGGGTCAGCAAGACAGGAAAAAAGGTAGCTATCATTGGAGCTGGCCCTGCAGGGTATTTTGCTGCTCTTGAGTGCCTGGAGTATGGCCTGACCCCGATTGTTGTCGAAAGGGGGAAAGATGTCAGGGCGCGCAGAAGGGATTTAAGGGCTATACAACAGGAAGGGATTGTCAACCCTCACAGCAATTACTGCTTTGGCGAAGGTGGTGCAGGCACCTACTCTGATGGCAAACTATATACACGTTCCAAGAAACGCGGTAAGATCATCAAGACCCTTCGTATCCTGGTTGATCATGGTGCAAAGGAAGATATTCTCATCGATGCGCATCCTCACATTGGTTCCAATAAGTTGCCGGGTATTATATCCAATATTCGAAATACCATAGAGTCCAATGGAGGTCGCGTTATGTTTGACAGTCATGTGACAGACTTCGAATTTGATGGCGGTTCATGCCGGGCTTTGATCATAAATAATGAAAACCGTATGGAAGCGGACAATTATATTCTTGCTACGGGCCATTCTGCGCGAGACATATTTGCTTTGCTGGATAAGCACGACATTCTGCTGGAAGCCAAACCCTATGCCCTCGGTGTCAGGATAGAACATCCCCAGGAACTGATTGATGAAATTCAATATGGTCAGAATCCACGTCACCCGAATCTTCCGGCATCTTCCTATAGCCTTGTTTGCCAGATAGGAGGGAAGGGCGTTTTTTCTTTTTGTATGTGTCCGGGAGGTCTCATTGTGCCGGCCGCTACAGCGCCGGGTGAAATAGTTGTCAACGGCATGAGCCTTTCCAGAAGAGACTCCAAATTTGCCAATTCAGGATTGGTAACGGAGTTATCTACGGAAGAATTAAACGCGAAGGGTTATATGGGTAAATTCGGGAACCTTGCCTTTCAGCAAGAAGTAGAGCAGAGCCTTTTTCAAAATGGAGATGGATCGCAAAAGGCACCTGCTCAGAACCTGATCGATTTTATCAATGGCAAGATGATGCTTGAATTGAATGAGAGCTCATATATACCGGGTTTATACAAAGCCCCATTGCATGAACTACTGCCCGATTTTGTCTATATACGTCTGCGCGATGGTTTACTCAATTTTTCAATGCGGCTGAAAGGATTTCATACGGATGCTGCTCATGTCGTAGCTACCGAAAGCAGGACAAGCTCTCCAGTGAGAATTCCAAGAGATAAAATGACTTGCCTGCATCCTCAACTCGATAATTTCTATCCTTGTGGTGAAGGTGCCGGATATGCCGGGGGGATATTATCTGCTGCTATGGATGGTCAAAGGGTTGTGAAATGCATCGCCTCACAGTATCACCATCAGTAATATTATCGTTATTCTACCTTATTTCTCGCAGATAATCCAGGATGTGTTGAATCACTATACTGCTCCTCAATCGATGACCAAAGCCTTCGGTTGTTATAAAACGTGCGTTTGGCCAGTTTTCAGCGATATGTACTGAATCGGCATAGGGTAAGGTGCGGTCTTTTTTGTCACGAATCAGCAGGCCTGGTTGCCTGACCGATTTTATAAGATTGTCTGAATCGTAGTAACTCAACTCATGTTTATACAATTCTTCAAAACCATTAAAATAGGCTTGCCTGACCGACTCTTTCAATTTAAACATCTGGAAGGTCTTCTCTATAAAATCTCGGATGCGGCCTGTTGGCGCCAGTAAAACAAGGGACTTAACAGTCTCATTGATTCTATTCCTGTGAGCATAGATGAGAGCACTATAGGCTCCGGCAGAATGTCCTATAATTATGTCAATCTTCTTTTCTGTGGCAATACTTTCTATGGCGTCTGCATAAATTTCAGGCGTAAACTCACGACCTTCGGAAAGTCCGTGTGCGGGAGCATCAAGGGCATAGATGTCAAAACCCAGGTCTTGAATGCCTGGGATGTAAGGCGTCCAGCGTGCACTGTTGCTTTCCCAGCCATGTGCCAAAAGAATTTTCTTTCCCGGTCCGGTCCAGCGGTAATGCGCAATTTTTGTTTTGCCACTTGAGGTATACCCTTCAAAATGCGCATCCAAAAAAAGTTTTTGCGATTTATTGGGTCTTCCAGCTCTTGGAATTTTAAAAATAGAAATAGCCTTGGCTGCGGCGGTCTGAGTATCAAACACGGCAATTGCATAGATCAGTACTCTGTAATAGAAGATGATCACATTGAAAAAGATACCTTTGAAATATTTCTTGATTTTATGCAAAGCCTCTTCGTGTGTTTTTGGACGAAGACACAAAGTTAGACTGCATGCCAATAAAAGCCGAATTTTCTCTTTCTTTATGACTTAATTCAATTTGCAGTAGTATGAAAAACAGTGCTGATCTCATAGGAAGGATTCTAATAGGACTTTTCTTTTTCTACGAAGCCTTTGATACGATGGTCTTTTTTGATGATACGCGAGAAACATTGACCAGTTATGGGATTAACTTCGCACAGGATTTTCTCATTGTCTGTTCAATCATTATACTTTTAATCGGAGCCATAATGGTTATCATTGGGTATTATGCCAGCATTGGGGCTCTGTTGTTGTTTATCTATTGGCTCGTCTTTACAATAGTTGTTTACTCGTTTTGGAATGAACCAGAAGAAACCAAAAGTCTTTACATGGTGTCATTCATGCGAAACCTGGCTCTTTGCGGCGGCTTGCTAATCCTTGTTGCGAACGGGGCCAAGCAATTCAGTGTCAAACGCATCCTGCATGTAATGCGTCTTCCAAGGTAAGAGATTATGTCTAAGGAATTTGATTACCTTTTGTTTGATCTGGATAATACCTTGTTGAATTTTGATAAGAGTTCAGAAGAGGCATTCCATCATCTTATTAACCATCACAGTAATCTCAATTCACATCCGGATTTATACAAGGAATATAGCAGAGTAAACCATGATCTATGGGAGATGAGAGAACAAGGCCTGATCACGGCAGATGCATTAAAAGAAAAGAGATGGTCACTTTTTTTTGAAAAGGTCAAACTCAAAGGTCTTGAAGCGGAAGAAGCCAATCGGTTGTATTTTGAACACATCGCCACCAGCGTGCATTTCGTGCCTTTTGCCAAGGAGCTGCTTGATGTCTTGAAAGCTCAATTCAGATTGGTCCTCGTGACCAACGGGCTGTCTGAAGTCCAGAGGCCAAGATTGGCCAATGCCGGATTGACAGAATACTTTGAACACATTATCATTTCAGATGAGATTTCCAGCGCCAAGCCGCAGCAAGCCTTTTTTGATTATTGCCATAATAAAATGAATTATCCGGATAAAGGGCGAGTACTTGTTATTGGGGATACACTCAAATCGGATATCAGGGGCGCCCGAGCTTTTGGTTATAAAAGCTGCTGGTTTAATCATGATGGCTTGAACAATGAAGGTACCGATCAGCCCGATTATGAAATACGCAAACTGGAAGAACTACTCCGAATCGTCCTGGTGTAGGGGGTCCAGAAGTTCACCACACCTCTTACAATATGCCGCATCAACATCATGATCCTCATGCATGCAATTCGAACATACCTGGGTAGAAATTTCCTGCCTTGATTTTCTATTGCGATAGGCTCGGGTGAATTCGCTTGTTACAATGCCGGTCGGAACAGCTATTATGGCATAACCCATGATCATGATGCAAGCGGCTATAAACTGTCCGAGAGGAGAGATAGGGGAGATGTCACCATAACCTACAGTTGTTAAAGTAACAATTGCCCAATAGACACTCCGGGGTATGGAGTCAAAGGACTCATTGCCGGCTGTGCCCTCAATAAGATACATGATACTTCCGAATATGCTTACCATAATCAAAACGAAAATCAGAAAAACAGCAATCTTGCTTCTCGACTCTTTCAATGATTTGATGATAACCTGGCCTTCAAAAAGAAAGTTACCCAATTTGAATATCCGGAATACTCTCAGCAAGCGGAGTGATCTTATAATCATAAGGCTGTGTGTGCCTGCAAAAACTATGGTCAGATAGGTGGGCAGTATCGAGAGAAGATCAACAATACCATAGAAAGATAGTATATATCGACGTGGACTATGGACCGTATAAATCCGTATGATGTATTCAATAGTAAAGAAGATTGTGAATACCCATTCCATGGCATAAAAAGTAATGCCGTACTTTTCCTGAATCTGCGGCACTGTTTCCAGCATTACAACAATAACACTTAGGAGTATAGCGCCAAGAAGGGCAACGTCAAAAAGCTTACCTTCAGGCGTATCGGCTTCAAAAATAATTTCGTAAAGCCTTTCCCTGAAAGCACTGTGTTCGACTTTGGTTTTATTAGTTTGCTGAGACATCCGTCATGCCTAAAGTAAAAAAAGAAAACTATACATCAACCAGTTTCATGGGATAACAGAGAAATAATACTTTCTCGGCTTTTGGAATGACCCTGGCTTAGCGCACGAAGCGCTGGTGTAGATGTATAGTCCTCTTCAAATTTATATGGACTCGGTTGGGAATAAATAACTATTTGACAAATTTAGGTAAGCGATTCATATTACTCTAATTTATAATGGGTATTTTTTACATTTATATTTTTAAATATATGATAATCATTGATTTATACTTTAAAAAATATTATAATATGTTAAAATTCAATGAATTAGTGACCTTCTTGGATATGCAATATGCTTCATGGGATCTCTATTTTATCTTACAAAGCAAAGCTTGTCGTCATCTGAGCTGTCGCCCTGCAATTGATACCCATCCATATTGAAAACTTGCAATTTTTTGAAGCTATCGACTTTGTTCTTGATGATATATCGAGCCATCATCCCGCGGGCTTTCTTGGCATTGAATGAAATAAAACGCAGTTTTCCATCCCTGTATTCTCGGAAATCAACATTGACAACTCTGGCATTAAGTTTATCTGTGTTTATGGCATCGAAGTATTCCTGTGATGCCAGGTTGACCAGGATTTTTTCCTGGTGATTTTCAAACTCTTTATTCAACGCTTCGGTAATCTGATCACCCCAGAATGCGTAAAGGTTTTTTCCCTGCTTGTTTTTCAGCTTGGTCCCCATTTCCAGCCTGTATGGCTGCATTTTATCTAAGGGCTTCAGTATACCGTACAGACCAGACAGAATCCGAATATGCTCCTGTGAAAATTTCAATTCTTTGTCAGTAAGGCTCTCTGCTTCCAAGCCAAGGTATACATCACCTTTAAATGCATGGACAGCAGACTTTGAATTTTCAGTAGTATATCTGTCGCTGAAGTTCTGATATCTCTGGTAATTCAGTTCTCCAAGTTTTTCACTGATGCTCATCAGCTTCATCAAGTCTTTCTTTGATTTTTTCTGAAGTTCAGAAACAAGCTCTTTACTCTGTTTTCTGAATATGGGACTATTCAAAGCTTCTGCGCCTGCTGTTTCGAAATCAAGCGTTTTTGAAGGAGATAATACAGCTATCATGAATTCTCTTTTCTTATCAAACAAAAAAAATACCCCCAGGTTTCCTGGAGGTATCGTTTTTACATTTATCTAATGATTACTCGCCGCCTTCGCCGCTAAGCATGCTTGGGGTAGAGGAAGGAAGGGATTCTTCTTCCTCCTTTTTAAGAACATTACCCAAAACACTGATAACGTGAGGGTCTGGTCCTTCATTGGTAGTAATCTTGATATTCTTATTGATTGCACCCAACCTGTTGGTTGCATAGCGAACTTCGATAGTGGAAGTTTCACCTGGCATAATAGGTTCTTTCGGCCACTTTGGTACAGTACAACCACAAGATCCTCTCGCGTTTTTAATGATCAGGGGCTCTTTCCCCACATTGGTGAACTTTATCACCCTTAATGGGTCAGAGTGTTGTTCTATGGTACCGTAATCAACAGTTTTTGTTTCAAACTGCATGATTGGGCCATTTTCGTTGACCGGTTTTGCTTCATCGGGATGAACGATTTTTGTTGGACTTACCTGAGCCGACATTGCTGTGGCAGCAAGTAAGAAAACGAATAGGGCTAGATTTTTGAACATTTTGATCGTTTTTTATCTATTAAAAGATTCTTATACGGCAAATTTAATATTATTCAACTCAAATGCGAGAGAACATATGCTAATAAGAAGTTAATGTAAAACTCACATCAGGCGTTATTCTGTAATATATACAAATATTAAACCGCACTCATCCAAAAATAGTTTTACCTTTGCCTAATCTTTTTCTACCGAACCCTAAGCCAAAGATGATGATAGATTACCCCGATTTTCTGGAGGACGCCGTACTGCAAAATGACAGCAGTTCTGACTTCAAAGAGAGGGTCCTCAACGACTACTGGTTAGCCTGTGTAAGTAGGGAATGCAGTTTGTTAGGACGAAAGGAGGTGCTGACTGGAAAAGCAAAATTTGGGATTCTTGGTGATGGTAAAGAAATACCGCAACTGGCATTATCTCATTTCTTCAAAAAGGGTGATTTCCGATCCGGCTACTACAGGGATCAAACCTGGATGTTTGCCTTGGGTTTGTGCAATGTACAACAATATTTCGCACAATTGTATGCGGACCCCGAAAACGACCCATTCAGTGGTGGCCGGCAGATGAATAATCACTTTGCTACGCCATTGAAAGACGATGACGATAATTGGCTCAGGCATACAGAGATGTATAATGTGACGAGTGATATTTCCAGTACAGGAGGTCAGATGGCCCGTGCACTTGGATTGGCTACAGCCTCACGGAAATTTAGAAAAATAAAAGAGCTTGACCCTGAAAAACAGTTTTCCAACAAGGGCAATGAGATTGTCTTCTGCTCTATTGGAGATGCCAGTACATCCGAAGGGATTTTCTGGGAAACACTCAATGCAGCAGCTGTATCAAAATTGCCTTTATGTATCGTCATCTGGGATGATGGCTATGGTATATCAGTACCAGTAGAATTACAAACAACAAAACGCTCAATTTCAAAAGCTGCTGAAGGCTTCTTACTGGATCAAAATGGTGATGGTATTCATATAGCAACAGCCAAGGCATGGGATTACACGGAACTTGTTAATGTATTTGACCGAGTCACTCATAAAATAAGAAAAGAACATCGCCCGGCATTGATCCATATCAAGGAATGCACTCAGCCACAGGGTCACTCCACTTCAGGATCTCATGAAAGATATAAGTCAAAGGACAGACTGGCCTGGGAAGAAGAATATGACGGCATCAAGAAAATGGGTGAATGGATGGTTGAAAAAGGCATTATCGATGCCGAATCTATTGAAAAGATCAAATCTCAAGCAAAGAACTACGTACGACAGGAAAGCAAAGAAGCCTGGAAAAAATTCACTTCAAAGACAAAACAGAAAAGAGCCGAACTGGCCAATATCTATCAGGCCTTTTCCAGTGAATTAGATATTCGCGACCTCAAACAGGATCTTTCATCCATGCTGCAACCCACACTTGGTGAAATATTTTCTAATGCCCGCGCATTGAAGCAGCGTTTGTATCTCCTGGGCTTGGACATACCTTCTAAACTGGAGGAATTTGTGAATGAAGCAGCTGAGTATGGGGAAAGAATCTACAACAGTCATTTATACAGTTCAAGCAGTAAGTCCGCATTGGAAGTACCAGTTATTGCGCCCAGTTATTCTGACGATTCAGAAACATTAAACGGCTATCAGGTCATCAATAAGTTTTTTGATATAGCTTTTGAAAAATACCCCAAGGCATTCGCTTTTGGTGAAGATGTCGGCAACATTGGTGATGTAAACCAGGGTTTTGCTGGCTTACAGGAGAAATATGGCTCTGAAAGGATTTTTGATACAGGTATCCGTGAATGGAGTATCATGGGACAGGCAATCGGTATGTCCATGAGGGGTTTACGACCTATTGCAGAAATACAATATCTGGATTATCTCATCTATGGTCTGGCCCCCTTAACAGATGACCTGGCTACCATACGCTACCGATCTGCCAACCTTCAGATGGCTCCTGCGATAATTAGAACAAGGGGTCACCGCCTGGAAGGTATATGGCATGCCGGTTCTCCACTTGGAATGATCCTGAATAGTCTTAGAGGTATGTATGTTTGCGTTCCTCGAAATTTTGTGCAGGCAGCCGGCATGTACAATACCTTGCTGCAATCTAGCGATCCCGGTATTGTCATAGAAGTGCTTAACAGCTACAGGCAGAAAGAGACATTGCCAGATAATATAGGTGAGTACACCGTTCCGCTAGGAGTTCCTGAAATAATCAACGAAGGCTCTGATCTGACTGTAGTCACCTATGGCTGTAACGTCAGGTATGCTATGGAAGCTATTAAAAGGCTGGAATATCTGCCTGAAACGATAGAGCTCATTGATATCCAAACTCTCCTGCCTTTTGATACAGAGAAGATAATATTGGGATCATTGAAAAAGACCAATCGCATTCTATTTGTGGATGAGGATGTGCCTGGCGGTGCAACTTCCTATATGATGCAACAGGTTCTCGAAGCGCAAGGTGGATTTTATCATCTGGATGCCAAGCCGGCGACGCTAACGTCATCAGAGCATCGGACGCCATTTGGTTCGGATGGGGATTACTTTGCCAAGCCGCAGGTTGTCGATATCGTTGATGCCATTCTTAAGGTGCTGTCTGAATAGACTATCTGAGTGTTTACTTCTGCTGCCTAAAGTCATTAGTGCTTGAAGTCAAGGATTAATGATGATTTTTATTATTCTCTTACTAGTGGCATACAATCCAGCAACAGCCTGCGGAACAGCAACTGACCCCAATCAGTTGAACTTTAGCTGTATAAATGAATCTGTAATTCACAACAGAAAACTTAAGATTAGGCAGGAGTTCCTTGAAGAAAAATCCAGCCTGCTCTTAAAAAGATTGAACTCGAATAACCTGAGCGAGAAAAGACAGCTTTCCTTATTGTTGGAGTTACTGAAACTTGATTTAGCAATTGGCAGAGAGAAAGAAATTGCACGGGTCGAACGGCTTAGCTTCAGGTACAGAAAAGGCCTTGAAGTGATTAAAATGATTTTTGAAAAGCTTCTTGCCTTGGATCATCATTTTACCAGCCTGAGAACCTACCAAGATGTCCTTGCACTTAGTAATCCCAACAGCTATCCTGAATTCTTAAATTTCAAGGAAGGCATTAAGTCTGAACTCAAGTCCAGACAGAGGGCGGAGTTGCCTGTTATTTTGGAAAACAACAGCTTGTTTTCAATGGGTTATACTCTGCTTTATAGTGTATTGGGTAAAAATGACAGGGTGCAGCGGGAGAATGATATTGACCGTATAAGTTGTTTGCTTGATTTCTCCCTCTCGATGCAATCGGATTTGAAGTTGATTTTTTTTGAAACAGATTATTTGCGCATGGAAAATGAAGGGCTCAAGTCAGATTGCCTGATACTCTTCAATAATTACCTCAAAATATTGGCTTACAGCCAGGGTCTTGAATATTGCAGGAGTAATGATGATTGGGATGCGATATATAAGCGGCTGGATCAAAAGACACTTTCAATCATTCATAACATTGAAACCAGTAAAATTAATTCAGCTGAATCATCAGGTGATTACGGTGATTTGAGTTTTAGCCTTGATCTCCTTTTAAACTTTATAGCGAGCTATTCAGAGTTTATAAGACAAGGGGAATTGTATTACAGGAAATTTCATTCTATTGTCAGGTCTTATGCCAATAATAATTCCAAGTGCTTGGACTCCCTGCCTGTGCAATATAAATCATTAGAGTCTGAAATGGAGCAATCCATCGAAAAATTTGAAAGAGCTTATGGGATTGCTGAATTGAAGGGTAGCAAACTTAAAGAGATTCTGTATGGTGCTCCACTTAATTGAATAAAGGTCTAGTCCAAATTGAACTATCCATTGATTGGTTAACTGGTTTCTTCATTTATGGGAAATTACCGATTCGCCCTATAGGAGGTAGGTTCATCAAACACAAAAATTATTATGAAACAACTTGCATGTTCTTTATTGATGGTTTTTTGCCTGGGTATTCTTCAGGCACAAGTATCCATTACAAATGATTTTACGCGGAATGGAACACGAATTATAGAGCTAAACTATAAAGGTGTTGCGTACAGTATTCTGTATGATAAGCTGAGTCTTGGAAATCCTTCACCCAGAATGCTCATCAGGAATCTTCAAAGCAATAATCAATTGGAGTTTAAACTCCCCAATGCCGGGGATTATGTACTTGAACTTACATATGGCGATGACGTATTTCTTTCTGCCTCTGGCAAAGCGGGAAGACTCTTATTCAATGAGAACCAAATGTTTTTAGATGATGCTGATAAAGAAGAAATCCATGATTTTGCAAAAATTTTATCAGAAGTCAAACCGTCCTGGCCAGAGGACTCCAGCGGAACCAATACTTCATTTCATGATTATCGGATAGTCGGTGTAGCGGCTGGTGGATCCAGGTCAATTGCCGTACACCGGTGTGAAGCCATAACAAACGGCCTGGCGGATGGAACAGAATGTACATCTACAGCAGATTGCCATTGTGTCTCTGGTAATTTCTTATGCCTTTGCGTTTGTGGCCTTATTTGCGAATAATTCGAGTCTTGATATCATACAATTTAAAGTAATGTTATGGGAGAATTGGAATTAACGGCGGTGGTAGTGGTCATACTTAGCCTGCTAACTGTTTTTCTGGTCTTTGTTCTCAAGAAAATATTGAATAAATAAGTATTGACTACTTTTTTCCGTGCTATCTGTGGTCTGCTTCTCATAGGAGGGCAGACCTTTTTTAATGTAAGTGGATTACGGGAACTGTAATTGATCAAATAGAAGTATTTTTGGTTTTCAAAAAAGAGCATCGTTTGATAAAATCACTCATAATTATTCCTAGCTATAATGAGGCTGAAAATATTCAAAGTATCATTCAGACTGTACTTGCATTGAAAGAAGCCTATGAAATACTTGTAGTGGATGATGGTTCGCCGGATGGTACTGCTGGTCTGGTCAATGAATTGAAATCAAAATATCCAGACCGGATTCATTTGCTTGAAAGGCAGGGGAAACTGGGATTAGGAACGGCCTATATTGCTGGATTCCGATATGCTCTCAAGAGGGATTATGATTTTATTCTTGAAATGGATGCAGATTTCAGTCATGATCCTTCAATGATTCCGGTCTTGATCGATGCATGCAATAAAGAAAGTGTTGGCATGTCCGTTGGATCGAGGTATGTTAAGGGAGGGGGATTCAGGAATTGGAGCAAATACAGACTAATGCTTTCTTATGGCGCTTCAGTCTATACCCGATTGATTACATGGATGCCCGTCAAAGATGCGACAGCTGGATTCGTGTGTTACAAACGTGAAGTTCTTGAAAAAATGGATCTGGATAAGATCAAATTTATTGGTTATGCCTTCCAGATAGAAATGAAATACTACTGCCATTCCCTGGGATATAAGATTGTTGAAGTACCAATTGTATTTATAGACCGGGTTTTAGGTACATCCAAAATGAATAGCAGTATAATAACCGAAGCCGTTATGGGAGTCATCCAAATGCGGTTGCGTGATTACAGAGCCAAGGACTAGAAGGGTTACTGCATCACCTGTCAGAGATCTTTTTCACACATTATATTTTTATTTAATATATTTGCTACTGATATAAAGAGTTATACAACTTTATTGTATCAACCAACCTGTCGAGAGTTCCTGCAATTCTCAAATTTCACCTGATTTGTAAGTAATCTACGTTAAAGTGTAAGTAATTTACTTACAGTCTTTTACAGATTATCTATTTTTTTCATATAAATGTGAAAAAATATGGTAGAATGTGGGAAAAAGTGGGAAAGCTGTGTACATTTGATGTATCGGCCGAAAGAATTAGAATGATATGTACCAATTAACAGGGGAGTACGAATGTAAAATTGATGCGAAAGGTCGCGTCAAGCTGCCAATAAACCTGTTGAAGCAGTTAGGGACGAATGGTGCGTATGAATTCATGGTCAATCGGGGATTTGAGAATCATTTGATGCTCTACCCGAAAGATGTTTGGGAGGAAAAGACGAAAGATATAAGCCAACTCAACATCTACATTAAAAAACATAGACAAGCTGTAAGATATTTTTATCGGGGCGCTACCAGTATAACAACGGATGCCTCTGATAGAATCTTGTTGCCCAAAAGCCTTATTGAGTACGCTGGTATTCAAAAAGAACTGGTACTGTTTGCTTACCAGGATATGGTTGAAATCTGGGCTAGAGATGCTTACGAAGCGATGATCAGCGATGAGCCGGAAGATTTTTCGGATCTGGCTGAAGAAGTCTTCGCCGGCGGCCGACAAGGTACTGATAATGAGTAGTTATCACGATCCTGTTCTGCTTAGGGAGTCTGTTGATGCTTTGATAACAAGTCCGGAAGGCACATACATTGATTTGACATTTGGTGGCGGGGGCCACTCTAGAGAGATATTAAATAATTTGACTTCCAAAGGGAGGTTGATTGCTTTTGATCAGGATGAAGATGCGGAACGCAACTTATTGCATGATGAAAGATTGATTTTTCTAAAATCCAATTTTCGACACCTGTACCGCTACTGGAAGTGGCTCGGAATTGAAAAAGTCGATGGTGTCCTGGGTGATTTGGGGGTTTCTTCCTTTCAGTTTGATGAAGCGCAAAGAGGGTTTTCTTTCAGGTTTGATGCTGACCTTGATATGAGGATGAATAAATCCTATAAGAATACGGCAGCCGATATACTGATGCGGTATGAAAGAAACGAGCTGCAGGATATGTTTTCACGGTATGGTGAAATACGCAATGCCAAAACTCTTGCTTCTGAAATTATGCGACTGCGCGAATCGGGTGAAGAGATTGTCTCGAGTTTTCGGTTCAATCAAATTCTTGATAGGCTCAGAGTAGGGGACAGAAACAAGTATTTCGCTCAAGTTTATCAGGCGCTGCGGATTGAGTTGAATGAAGAGATGCTCTCTTTGGAAGAGGTTCTGGAAGCATGTGTAAAAATTGTAAAGCCAGGAGGAAGGATAGTGATGATAAGCTATCATTCTCTTGAAGACAGGCTTGTAAAGAAGTTTTTCAGATCTGGGAATGCTGAAGGCAGGATTGAAAAAGATATGTATGGACGATCGTTGAGTAGTTTAAGGCAGTTGGGGAAGATAGTCGTACCTGATAAAGAAGAACAAAAAAGAAATCCACGATCGCGAAGTGCTAAAATGCGTGTAGCGGAAATAAAAATCTTGGATGATAAATGAGGAATATTTCAAAAAATATGGGTTTCATTTTGCTTTTGACGCTATTGGGCTTGCTGTATATAGCTAATGCACACCGGGGGGAAAGAAAGTTGAGGAAGATCAATAAGTTAAGAAAGGAAGTTAATGATGCTAAAGCAAATTACCAGGAGGTAAAAAGTGAAACAACCTATAATACTACGGAGTCTCAGCTTATAAAAAAGCTGGAGCCTCAAGGTCTCAAAATGAACACCGAAACACCGATTTTAATTAAACCCGAAAGGGAAAAGTGAACAGTTGCAGATGGACAGGAAAAACGAATTACTTGTAAGAGTCTACATTGTGTTTTTTGTCTTTGTCCTTCTGGCAATTGTGATTTTAAGCAAAGTGGTAACGATCTCTTTGTTTGAAGGCGAAAAGTGGAGAGAGAAAGGCGGTAGAAACGTTAAGTGGGTTGAACTAAACGGTGAACGCGGTAATATCTATGATGAGCGCGGAAATCTATTAGCCACTTCTTTGCCTTATTTTGACATTTATGTTGACGTGATGACAGTATCTGAGGAGTTGTGGAATTCGGATATTGACGCTCTGTGTGCTTCCTTGTCCGCCATGTTTGGTAATGCATCCTCGGAATGGCATGCGAAACTGGTCAAAGCCAGGGAAGACAAGGACAGGTATTTGGCGATAGCTAAAGATCTTGGTAAGGAGGATATGAAAAAACTTCAGTCCTTCCCGATTTTCAAGGAAGGGCGCTATAGGGGAGGATTCCTGTATGAGATCAAAACTTCAAGGGAAAAGCCTTATAAGCAACTGGCCTCCAGAACGATAGGTCTGGATAGGTCAAATGCGACAAAGATTGGACTCGAGAAAAGTTTCAATGGTGTACTTTCTGGTGATGTGCAAAAACGTCTGATGCAACGATACCCTGGAGATCAGTGGTTGCCAATCTATGACCCTTCGGATGTAGATCAAAAGAGAGGCTCTGATGTTGTGACAACCCTGGATATGAATTATCAGGATATAGTGCATCATGAGCTGTTGCATGCGGTAAGCAAATATAATGCAGAAGCTGGTACAGCTATTCTTATGGAGGTTGAGACAGGTGCCATAAAGGCGATTTCAAACCTTGGAAAGTATAAGGATGCCTATGTTGAAAAGTATAATTACGCTATCGGACGGTTAAGTGAGCCTGGGTCTACTTTTAAATTAATATCTGCTCTCGCTGTTTTGGAAAGCGGTAAGGTTAATCTCGATACAAAGCTCGATATAGCTGGAGGAAGAAAGAAGTTTTATGACAGAACGATGTATGATTCTGAGAGACACGGTTTGCAAGTGGTTGACTTGAGGGAAGCTTTTGAGATCTCTTCGAATGTAGGATTGGCAAATGCTGCTTATGAAGTCTATGGTAAATCGCGAGAGAGCTGGTTGAAATTTTATGAGGATTTGAAAAGTATTGGCGTTATGGATGAAACAGGGATTGAGATTCCTGGAGAACCCAAGCCTTTTTTTAAGAATCCTGCCCATGAAAAAGTAACAGCAAGCGAGAGATGGTCAGGAACTACGGTGCCGTGGATGGCTCATGGCTATGAACTGCAAATGACACCTCTTCAGATATTGACCATTTATAATGCGGTGGCAAATAATGGTCGAATGATGAAACCTTACATTGTTAAGGAGATTGTAGGAGCTGATGCACGTCCAAAAACAATAAAGCCGAAGATTTTAAAATCTTCAATAGCAAGTGCAACAACAATAGCTCAGGCTAAAGAATTATTGGAAGGTGTGGCCAAACGTGGTACCGCCAGAAATTTTGACATAAAGAATACAAGCTTTGCAGGAAAAACAGGCACAACTAGGATTAATTACTGGTTGAAGACAGGTGATAAGCAGTATAACGCTTCTTTCGCCGGTTATTTTCCAGCTGATAATCCTAAATACTCCCTTATGGTAGTCATATACAATCCTAAAGGAGCTTATTATGGATCTCAGGTTGCTGGCCCTGTTTTTAGTGAAATCGTTGAGCGTGTTTCGGGTATGGAGCAAAGAGTCGAAGTGCTGCCTGTTGAGCCTAAAATTGAAGTTGTTAAGGCGCATTCGGGATATAAAGGCGATTACAAAGCGCTTCTTGAATTTATAGGCATGGACTATAAGAACCATAGCACATCCAAATGGGTGGATATGGATTCACGAGAGGCGAGTGTTGTGATGAAAGCTAAAAAGATCAGCACAAAGAAAGTCCCCGATGTTCGAGGCATGGGATTACGGGATGCCGTGTATGTGCTTGAGAGCCTGGGGATGAATGTTGAAACCCAAGGCATGGGTATGGTGTACAAGCAGTCGATACTGCCAGGTACAACAATACGAAATCAAGGTATTAAGATCTATCTGAAATAAGATTTATCAAAAGTGATAAACTGAAATTTGAAAAGACTGGAAAACATATTGAAGACTGTTAATGTCCTGAATGATGTTGTATCTGGAGAGAAAATCATTAATGGCGTGGCCATTGATTCTCGAAAGGTTGATGACAATTATATGTTTATTGCCTATAGGGGCCATGCACAAGATGGTCATCAATACATCGATGCAGCTATTGATAAAGGGGCAAGTGTCATTCTTTTAGACGACGCGTCTTATATCAGGCAAAGTGAGAAGCTCATATTTGTGCTTGTCGATGATGCCAGAGAATCTTCTGTACGAATTGCACGAAGCTTTTACGAAGACCCTGGTACTGATATGAATGTGGTAGCTGTAACGGGTACCAATGGTAAGACGACAACAGTTAAACTACTCTATGACTTATTCAGTGATCTGGGTTATTCCTGTGGCTTGATATCGACAATATCAATCTGCTATGGCGGGGAAGAGATGCCTGCTCAATTAACTACTCCGGATCCGGTGAGCTTGCAAGCTATGCTTCATGATATGAAAGAGCTTGGAATTACTCATGTGTTTATGGAGGCAAGTAGTCATGCTCTAGATCAGGGGCGCTTAAAGGGTTTGAAACTCCGCTTAGCCATGTTTACCAACATTTCGCATGACCACCTGGATTATCACAAGACCTTTGATAATTACATAGAAGCAAAGAAGCTGCTATTCGATGATCTTGACCAGGATGCAGATGCTGTCGTAAATATTGATGATCCAAGAGGGATGGTGATGGTCCAGAACAGTAAGGCCAGAGTTCATAGCTACGCTTTAAAAAGGCCGGCAAATTTTAAGGGACGGATCATAGCGAATGATATTGGAGGACTTCAGATGAAAATCAACAATCATGAATTGTTTCTAAGGTTGATCGGAGACTTCAATGCCTATAATGCCCTGGCTGTTTTTGCTGCAGCTACTTGTTTGGGTGAAGATGAAACAGATGTTTTAATTCGACTGAGTAAGTTAAAAGCCGCAGAGGGTAGGCTGGATATAATCAAGGAAGAAGGCGTAGAGTTTACAGCTGTCGTTGATTATGCACATACGCCGGACGCACTCGAAAAAGTTTTGGAGTGTCTTAAAGCGGTAAAGAAAAATGATTCGAGACTTATAGCTGTTCTTGGATGCGGAGGTAACCGGGATAAAACCAAAAGACCGATAATGGCAAAGATTGCTGCCCGGATAGCTGATCAAAGCATATTTACTTCCGATAATCCGAGGGATGAAGATCCTGAAAAGATTCTGGATGACATGACAACTGAGTTGGAATCAGAATTACAGAAAAAGACAGTTCGAATAAGCGATAGAAAGCAAGCGATTAAAACAGCAGTGCTGATAGCCCAAAAATCAGACATCATCCTGGTGGCCGGAAAAGGCCATGAAAAGTACCAGGAGATAAAGGGACAAAAGACTCCTTTTGATGACAAAGAAATACTGCGCAAAATGATGCGTGGAGAGGATATATAAGAATAGGTTCTATTATCATTCTCAGGTTGGTTTTAACAGTTGCAGTAGGACTATTCAAATAAAGATTTGAACCCTACTGCAATCTGTTATTTTGAAAAGAAATTATGCTGTATTATTTATTTGAATACTTAGAAAAACAAGACTGGATAGGTGCCAGTTTGTTTCAATATATAAGCTTCAGGTCCGGGTTAGCCATCATACTATCGCTATTGATTTCTGTGGTGTTCGGAAAAAAGCTGATACGTTCTTTGAAAAGATTGCAAGTAGGCGAAACAGTTAGAGATCTGGGTCTTGAAGGTCAGATCGATAAGCAAGGAACACCTACCATGGGTGGAGTCATAATTATCATTGCTATCCTGGTGCCCACTCTGCTATTATGCAGATTGGATAACATATATGTCATCATGATGATTGTAACCACTGTTTGGATTGGTTTAATCGGCTTTATCGATGATTATATAAAGGTCTTCAAAAACGATAAGAAAGGTTTGAAAGCCAAGTTTAAATTGGTGGGACAGATTGTTCTTGGACTTTTTATAGCACTGGTCATGCTTTGGCATTCCGATGTTGTAGTTAGGGTTCCGGTAGAAGCGGCCCAACAAAACAATTGGGAGCTTATTGAGAGTTTTGAGATCAGCATACCAAAGCTTAATCAATCCCCTGTTCGTAAAGAGGTAGCTTATGTAAAGGCGCCAATAACGAACATGCCCTTTCTTAAAAATAATCAATTGAATTATTCCATTTTTACAGGCCGTAATCTGCAGCTTGTTTGGATAGTCTTGATACCACTTTTCATTTTTATTATAACAGCTGTATCCAATGGAGCGAATCTAACAGATGGCCTTGACGGACTGTTGTCAGGTACAGCAGCCATTATTGGAACTGCTTTAGGGATTTTGGCCTATGTTTCAGGTAACGCAATTTTTGCGGATTACCTGAATATTTTATACCTCCCACATACTGAAGAACTGGTGATTTTTTCAGCTTGCCTGATTGGGGCATGCATTGGTTTTCTGTGGTATAACTCCTATCCCGCCAGCGTCTTTATGGGTGATACAGGAAGCCTGGCTTTGGGAGCTATCATTGCGGTAATGGCTATAATCCTTAGAAAAGAATTACTCATCCCAATTATGTGTGGAATCATTTTGATGGAAACACTTTCCGTGACCATGCAGGTGTCATGGTTTAAATACACAAAAAAGAAATATGGTGAAGGCCGGAGGATATTTTTAATGTCTCCATTGCATCACCACTACCAGAAAAAGGGTTGGCACGAAACCAAGATTGTTGTGCGATTCTGGATAATAGCGATAATTCTGGCTGTCTTGACGATTATAACACTTAAGGTTAGATGATGACTTATGAATACAGTGGCAATAATCGGTGCTGGAGAAAGTGGTGTTGGAGCAGCCTTGCTTGCAAAGAAAAACGAGTTAGAGGTTTTTGTCTCTGATTATGGAAAAATCAGAGAAGATTATAAAGAAGAATTACTTAGAAATAATATCCCTTTTGAAGAAGAGGGACACAGTTTTGAAATACTAGAAAAAGCAGATGTAATTGTAAAGAGTCCGGGTATTCCTGGTACAGCTGAAGTGATCAGATATTTTCGACTAAGGCATAAAGAGATTATTTCAGAAATAGAGTTTGCTTCAAGGTTCTATGATGGTAAAATTATTGGCATTACGGGAAGTAATGGGAAAACTACAACTACCAAATTATGCCATCATATACTTGAAAACTCAGGAATCAATTGTGCTCAAGCCGGTAATGTAGGTTATTCCTTTGCCCGCCTGCTTACCATGGATGCTAATTATGATTGGATCGTTCTTGAACTGAGTAGTTTTCAGTTAGATGATATAAACACATTCAGTTCTGAATTTTCAGTGATTTTAAATATCACACCCGATCACCTGGACCGTTACGATTACAATTTTAAAAACTATGCCAGGAGCAAATGGAATCTTGCATTGGCAACAAAATCTGAAGGTCTTTTGGTCCTGAATCGGTCAAATGAAATTCAGAATGTTTTGATTAAAGAATTTCCAGTCGAAAGCAAGGTGCTTTGGCTTGAAAATAAAGATAGAAAACAGCTCGTCTCAATGGAGACAGGCGATTATTTTGAAATGCAAATCAGAGGTTGGCATAATGCCTATAATGCTTCTGTCGCGGTGTTGATTGCTCGGCGTCTGGGCATTAGCGATACCGATATCGACTTGGCATTGCAGACATTTGAGCCTGTTGAACACAGGATGGAGCTCGTGGCAAGCTATAGAGGAATCGAGTATATCAATGACAGTAAATCTACAAATGTGGACTCCTGTCTTGTTGGTCTCGATTCAATTAATGGCAAGCTTGTATGGATTGCCGGAGGAGTTGACAAAGGCAATGACTATGCACAGCTGGATAAGGCCCTTGAAGGTAAGCTTGAAGGCTTGGTATGTCTGACCACTGATGATAAAAAGCTGCGGTCTCATTTCAGTTATCTGGAAGACAGGATTTTGACCACAGAAAATATGGATGAGGCCGTACGGTGGGCGGCTGAACGCGTTGGAGAAGGCACAGTATTGCTGTCTCCTGCATGCGCAAGCTTTGATTTATTTGATAATTACGAACACAGAGGAAAAAGTTTTAAAGACTCTGTAATTAAATACTTGGATGATTTCGATCAGTAACATATATGACAGATTAAAAGGAGACAGGAGCATATGGCTCATTGTCACCATACTAGTCTTTTGTTCATTGTTGGCGGTATACAGTGCTGTTGGTCATGAGGCATCTCTGAAAAGAAGTGGCAATACCGAATACTACCTGATTAAGCACGGACTCTTGCTGACATTGGGGCTGGTGGCCATGTATATGAGTTATCGCTTCAATTATATGTTCTATTCGCGTCTGGCTCCGATGTTATTGCTTATCTCGGTACCCTTGTTGATTTATACTTTGGGTTTTGGTCCCGAAATCAACGATGCACGTAGATGGCTCGATATTCCATTGATAGATCAAAGATTTCAAACCTCTGACCTGGCAAGGCTGGCCCTGGTGATGTATATAGCCCGGTCCATTGCTAAAAAGCAGGATGTCATAAAAGATCTGAAGAGTGCTTTCATTCCTTTGATCATTCCAGTGGTGCTGGTATGTATGTTGATAGCGCCTTCTGACTTAAGTACAGCATTGTTGCTTTTTATGACCTGTCTTCTGATGATGATTATCGGTCGCGTCTCGATGAATTATATAGTTCTGTTAGCTGTTGTAGGTGCTGTCGGTTTGGCCTTTTTAATAATCCTTGGAACCGCCTTTCCGGAATTGGTACGACTGGATACCTGGATTGCCAGGGTCAATGAATTCTGGGGTGGATCTGAAGGAGGCTATCAGATAGTACAATCCAAAATAGCAATTGCTTCCGGAGAGTTTTTTGGTGTTGGGCCAGGCAATAGCCTGCAAAGAAATTATCTGCCTTACGCCTATGCGGATTTCATATTCGCAATTATTTGTGAGGAATATGGCCTGATAGGCGCATTCACATTAGTCGCCCTGTACCTTGGATTACTTTACAGGTGCACCAGCATGGTGACGCGATGCCCTAAGACCTTTGGATCGATACTGGCAATCGGTCTATGTCTGAATGTCGTCATACAGGCTTTTGCTAATATGGCTGTCTCTGTAAATCTGGTACCGGTTACAGGATTGACATTACCTATAATCAGTATGGGTGGCACCTCGATATTATTTACCTGTATATCTCTGGGTATCATCTTAAGTGTCAGCAGGTATGTAGAAGAGTACAGTGCTTTTGAAATAATGGAAGAAGAACAGTCCATCTCTGAAGAGAAGATGGATAAAAATATCATTGGCAGGAATCGCTTGAAGTATGAAAATTATTATTAGTGGAGGAGGTTCTGGAGGTCATGTATATCCTGCCATAGCTATAGCCCAGGCACTCAAATCGAAAGGAATTGAAGACATTCTTTTTGTAGGTGCGGAAGGTAAAATTGAAATGGAAAAAGTCCCGGCAGCGGGATTCCCGATTGAGTCACTGTGGATCAGTGGATTGCATAGGGGTGAGCTGCTGAGAAATATATCCTTTCCTATCAAACTGGTAAGCAGTTTGTGGAAGGCAAAAAAGATCATTGAAAAGTTTAAGCCCGATGTTGTTGTTGGCGTAGGCGGTTTCGCAAGCGGTCCGGTTCTGAAAATGGCCCAGATGAAATCAATTCCTACACTGATTCAGGAACAAAATTCCTACCCCGGGATAACCAATAAATTACTCGCTGGAAATGCGGAGACAATTTGTGTGGCTTATCCTCAAATGGAACGGTTTTTTGATTCGGATAAAATTAAGTTTACCGGAAATCCGGTAAGGAAGGATTTATTATCAGTGGAGTTATTGACTTCTGAAGCCATGAGCTATTTCGATTTGGATCAGAATAAGAAAACCATATTCATTTTTGGAGGAAGCCTGGGAGCTCGAGCGATCAATAATGCGATATACAATAAGTGGTCTCGTATTGAAGCATTAAGCGATGTACAGTTCTTATGGCAAGTAGGGAAGGCATACTATGAAGAATTTTCAAAATCTCCATTGGCTGCTTGTGAACACGTAAAAATCCTGCCTTTTATTGATCGTATGGATTACGCTTACAGTATATCGGATTGCATTATTTGTCGCGCAGGTGCACTCACTATATCGGAGATCAGCCTGGTTGGAAAACCGGCTATTTTCGTACCGTCACCTAATGTTGCTGAGGATCATCAACGTAAGAATGCTCAGGCGCTTGTTGATAATAAGGCAGCTATAATGATTGAAGACAAGGAAGCAAATGATATTCTGCTGGATCGGGCTTTGGAACTTTTGGAAGATAAAGACACTCAGAAACGTCTGAGTGAAAACATCCGTAGAATGGCTGCGCCAGGGGCGGGTGATATTATTGCTGATGAGATTATTTCACTGGCTCAATGAAAAAATCAGAGGAATACCGAAAACTCTATTTTCTTGGTATTGGGGGAATAGGAATGAGTGCCATAGCACGCTATTACATGGACAAGGGAATTGAAGTTTTTGGCTATGATCTCACAGAAACAAAGCTTACCAGAAAGCTGGAAGCTGAGGGTATGAAAATTCATTATGATGACAACCCGGGAAAAATTCCTGACGGAATTGACATGGTGGTATATACACCGGCCATTCCTAAGACACATAAGGAATTGCAATGGTTTGTTGAAAATGGATATGTCATAAAGAAAAGAGCTGAAGTGCTGGGTATAATCAGTCGTGAAAACAAGGCGATAGCTATTGCAGGTACCCACGGCAAAACGAGCACAAGTTCTTTACTGGCCCACGTATTGAAATATTGCGGATTGGAAGCATCATCTTTCCTGGGAGGTATCGTGTCAAATTACGATTCAAACTATTTGCCCGGGGCTTCAGAGTATTGCGTACTCGAAGCAGATGAATTCGATCGATCCTTTTTGCATTTGCGACCTGAAATACTCGTCATTCTGAGTATGGATGCCGATCACCTGGATATTTATAAAGACAGGAAAAGCATGGTTGAAGCATATGAGGAATTGTGCAGCAAGATTGTTGAAGGAGGTGTTCTTGTGCTTACAGAAGGACTTGAAAAGCAGTTTTCAAATTCCTGGAGCGACAGGATGAGGGAACGTAAGATCAGAGTGTTTACCCAGGGAGAAGACTTTGAGTACAATGAGATACGGATAGAGTCTGGAAAGTACATTTTCAATTATAAAGGACCTGGAGGAGGTCTTGAAAATGTTTTTACATGTATGCCTGGTGAGCATAATGTTTCAAATGCAAGCATAGCCCTTTTTATTGCACAATGGCTTGATCTGGATCTAGAAGATGCTAAAAGAGCGATGCAGGACTTTGGAGGCATTCAAAGAAGGTTTGAAACCCTTTACAATGCCAGGAGAGTATTAATCGATGATTATGCACATCACCCGGAAGAGCTTAGGAAGGCGATTGAAACAGTGCAGGCTTTATACCCTCACAGAACTGTGACAGGTATTTTTCAGCCGCATCTGTTCAGTAGGACAAATGATTTTTACAAGGAATTTGCATCTGCTCTTGAAGCTTTGGACAGGATATGGCTTTTGGATATTTATCCTGCACGTGAGTTGCCAATAAAAGGTGTGCAATCTGAAATGATATTCAACCTGATCCGCAATGATGACAAGATGCTTTTAAAAGCAAAGCACTTGATTGAAACAATGAAAGAAAAATCAGAAGAGCTTGATGTTATTATTACTTTGGGCGCATCTGATATAGATAAGTATCATCAAGAGATGATAGATGTTTTAAAAGAAAAAGATTTTGGGAAATATGTTTAATGCAGTTGATTTTTGGAAAGTGTTCAGGATGGCTTTAGCCGCAGGCTTGACTGCTTTCTTGCTTATAAACATTTCCCGACGATTGAATCAACCAGTCGATAACATAACGATTGTTATCTCCAAGCTGGAAGATGGGAAAGAGTTGATTGACGAAAAGGAAATCAGGGATTTACTCAAATTTGAATTAGGCTATGCCCTTGAAATTGCCGCATTAAAAGAGTTGAAAATTGAACAACTTGAAATGAGCCTTATCAAGAATTCAAGGATAGATGATGCAGACATCTACCTGGACAAGAATGGCATTCTGGTGATTTCTGTTGCACAAAAGAAACCTATAGTCAGGATTGATCAGACCAACGCGGATGACTATTATCTTGATTATAAGGGAACACAAATCCCTGTAACAGAGACTTTTAGGGTTCCTGTTGTAACCGGTCACGTAGACGGCTATCAAGAAGCCTATAAGGAGAAAGAAGATAACAACCTGAACGCTGTCTTGGAACTGGCGCGAAAGGTACACGATGATATTTTTCTGAGTGCTCTTGTGGAGCAAATACATATTGATTCTAAGGATGAATTGACAATAGTTCCAAAAGTGGGGAGAGATAAAATACTGATAGGCGAGGTGGAGGATTTGGATGAAAAAATATACAAGCTTAAGATTTATTACGAAAAAGGCATCAAGAATATAGGTCTTGAAAAGTTTGATGAACTGGATCTGAAATACAAAGGACAGATCATAGGAAGACAAAAAGATACCTGATAACCGGTTTATAGAATTTAAAACTCATTCGTATGAACGAAAATAATTACACTGACAAACAAATCGCCATTGCAGTAGACATTGGGACTACTAAGGTCTGTGCCATTGCCGGATTCAAGAACGAATATGGTAAGATTGAAGTTTTAGGCGTTGGAACCGTCCCTTCAGAGGGGGTTTCGAGAGGAGTCGTATCCAATATCGATAAGACTGTCAAAGCTATTAATGAAGCTGTTCAAATCGCACAAAATAATGCCAAAACCAAGTTTGGTCGCGTTCACGTCGGCATTGCAGGACAGCATATAAAAAGCATCCACCACCATGGATTGCTGGTAAGACATGATCCTGAGTCAGAAATTAACGAGGCTGATGTTAGCAAATTGATAAGCGATATGCACAAGCTTGTCTTGCCTCCTGGAGATAAGATTCTTCATGTTTTTCCACAGGAGTTCACAGTGGATGACGAAAGTAATATTGTAGATCCTATTGGTATGTCTGGAGTTAGGCTCGAAGCCAACTTTCATATCATAACAGGTCAGATATCTGCATCACGTAATATTATGCGCTGCGTGGAAAAGGTCGGGCTAGAAGTGGCTGATATCACACTCGAGCCTATCGCTTCTTCAAAAGCAGTTTTGACGCCACAGGAAAAGGAAGCTGGCGTTGCCCTTGTCGATATAGGTGGCGGTACTACGGATATCACAATTTTCAAGGATGGTATAATTCGACATACATCTGTTATTCCATTCGGAGGCAATGTTGTAACCAACGATATTAAAGAGGGATGTACAGTGATGAAAGATCAGGCTGAAAAGCTAAAAGTACGATTTGGCTCAGCCTTGTCTAAAGAAATACAAAATAACAGGATCATAACTATTCCTGGCTTCAGAGGAAGAGATTTCAAAGAGATATCAGAAAAGAACCTGGCCAAGATTATAGAGGCACGATTGAGTGAGATATTCGATTATGTACTCTGGGAAATAAAGAGGTCTGGCTATGAGTCTAAGCTTATAGCAGGTATTGTACTTACCGGTGGTGGATCCTTGCTCAATAATATTGATCTGCTATCAGAATACCATACAGGACTTTCGACTAGGATAGGTCAACCTATCGAGCATCTGGCTCATGGTTATTCAAGCATGCTTGCCAGTCCTATTTACAGTACGGCTGTCGGCTTGCTCAGTATAGCTATCGATAATCTGAAATATTCCAAGCTGCCGACTGACGCGGAGTTGGAGGAAGAAAGCGAAGATGGAGATGATTCTGAACATCCGCGTAATAAATGGTACAAGAAAATATTTACATATACAAAGGAATTTTTTGAAGTCAGTCCTGACACCGAATTTTAAAATTATTCAAAAGCAAAACTCATAATCATGTTATTCGAGGAAAGACATAATTCGATCATAAAAGTCATAGGAGTAGGAGGCGGAGGCGGAAATGCAGTGGCTTACATGTACAGACAAGGCATTCACGGAGTTGATTTTGCCATTTGTAACACGGATAATCAGGCTCTTGAAGCCAGTCCAGTACCCATCAAGGTTCAATTAGGACCAAACCTGACGGAAGGTATGGGAGCAGGCTCAGTGCCTGAGGTCGGCAAACAGTCATGTATTGAATCTATTGATGAAATACGTAAGTTTTTAGAGAGTGGAACCAAAATGGTTTTCATAACCGCCGGCATGGGCGGTGGTACGGGAACTGGTGCAGCTCCTATAATTGCTAAGGCGGCCAAGGAGATGGATATGCTTACAGTAGCAATCGTTACATTGCCTTTCAAATTTGAAGGCTTGAGAAGAAGAAATCAAGCTCTTGAAGGACTTGAAAATCTTAAAAAGAATGTGGACAGTATCCTTGTCATTTCAAATGACAGATTGCGTGAGGAGTTTGGCAATCTCAGTTTAAAGAATGCTTTTGCAAAAGCTGATGATATATTGACTACTGCTGCACGTGGTATTGCGGAGATTATTACCCTTCCAGGATATATCAATGTCGACTTTAAGGATGTCAATACTGTAATGAAGAATTCTGGTGTGTCGATTATGGGATATGCTGAAGCTGAAGGAGAAGACAGAGCACGTATTGCTGTAGAACAAGCTATTAATTCTCCATTGCTAGAGGATAATGATATTCGAGGCGCTCAACACATATTGTTGAACATTTCTTCTGGAACTAATGAAGTGACAATGGATGAAATAACGGAGATCACGGATTACATTCAAGAGGAAGCAGGATATGGTACCCATATGATATGGGGCAATTGCACGGATGAGAAGTTGGGGGACGGACTGAGCGTAACCATAATTGCAACAGGATTTGATGAAGGTAAGAAGCGAATAGAAGAGATGTCCAGAAAGGATATAAGAGTATCACTGGAAGATCCATTTGATCTGGATGAAGAACATGTTGAAACTCCAGCATTTGAATCAAAGCAGGAAAACGTCATTGAGTTTGATGACCTCGAGCCGGCGGTCAGGGAAAACACACCACCATCGAATAATAATGACCCTTATGTGAACTCAGGAACAGACAGCTATGAAGCTCCCGTTCACAGAGAAATAAATACTGCTGAAAGAAACAGGCTTGAAGAGATTCGAAATAGAACGACCAAGCCATTGGATAGCCCTAGGATAATTGCTGAAATGGAAGAGATTCCGGCTTACAAACGAAGAGAGATATTGCTTGATGATGTGAATAAACGCAATGATGGCGGAAGCTCTAAACTGAGCATCAATATCGATGATAGCGATGGACCTGTTATTGAAAGGAATAATTCCTTTTTTCACGATAATGTAGATTAAATAGAATAGGCGTGTCAGATGTGAATGCCTTGAATTGAAAACAATCAACCAAAACTCATGGGATCGTTAAGATGACATGAAGTAAACTAGAATCTGATAATCGAACCGAGTTGCGCCAATGGTGCGACGAATTATCATGGATTTCGTCTTTTTCATAATATCAGGGCTCAAAAGTGAGCTGCCTGAATATTATTATAACTTTTCTTTTTATGAGATTGGTTTATTGATTGAGTTGCCCTGCCTCTCCGGCGGGGCTTTTTTATTATCCTTCGAAGCTTTAGCCTTGGAGGATATTCCTCTGCATGGGTTATTTTCAAGGTGTTTCAGATCGAACTATGCAATCAGAGTATTATAATGTGAGATTTGATCTTGGGCTTAAATATGATATCAACATATAAATTGAGCGAATAAGATTTTAATGAGGTAGCACACATTGTGCTCCCTCATTTTTTAGTATTTAGATATTCCTATGAATAACTATATATATTTTTTCAGTTTTATTTTGCTCCTAGTCTCTTGTAATACAGAGAACAGTAAAAACAATTCAGATTATCTTAACACTGATCTAGAGGCTAGAGAAGATTCTCTAGAACTAGCAGATGCATATGCTGCTCAGGCTAAAATCGAATTAAAACTTATTGCTGCGATTGAGACAGAAGCCGTTGCGGTTGATAATATCGATGATGCTGCAGATGATCCTGCTATCTGGTATAATAAAAGTAATCCTGAGTCATCCATAATCTATGGATCAACAAAAAAGGTGGGCTTGTTGCTTTTGACCTCGAAGGTCGGCAAACGCAATATTACCCAATAGGTAAAATCAACAACGGTGATGTCAAACAAGATGTCGTTATAGGTTCTGATACATTGGATATTTTGGGATGTACAAACAGATCTGATTAGAGTGTTGAATTGTTTTCAATTCTAAAGAATGGGGAAGTATCTAATCTCATGGGTGAAAAATTTAAAGTCGATACTACAAAAATTGATGATG